>Ga0209121_10001345_pt1 | contig 25727 bp, 24 predicted proteins | sample Cruoilmetagenom3_FD_187292 | JGI IMG/M metagenome (GOLD analysis project Ga0209121, IMG submission 187292) | Oil polluted marine microbial communities from Coal Oil Point, Santa Barbara, California, USA - Sample 3 (SPAdes) (version 2) | ecosystem: Environmental > Aquatic > Marine > Oil seeps ... | reverse complement strand
ATAACTCCACTTAGGAATATAAAAATTCAGGATATAACCAAATTGATTATAGTTGATACAAGGATTAGAAAAAGAATAGGACCTCTTGCAAGCATAGTGAATAAAAAAGATGTTGAAATTCATGTATATGACCATCATCCATCTACAAAAAATGACATTGTTGGAAAATACAATAGGATAGAACAGGTAGGGGCTACCACTACAATGCTGTTGAAAAAGATAAAAGAATTGAACATTGCTATTACGCCCGTTGAAGCAACATTATTTGCTCTTGGTATTTATGAAGATACCGGATCACTTACTTTTTCTAATACTACCATTGATGACGTCGATTGTATTTCCTATTTATTTAAAAAAGGCATTAAATTAAAAGTGCTAAATAATTTTATGAATATAGGATTGGATAAAGAACAGAAGGAATTGATGAATCAACTGTTACATTCTACCAGAGAAATATTATGTAAGGGAGTAAATATTATTATTGCCAGGGCTACGGTCAATAAATATACAGAAGGATTAGCATTTCTTACGCATAAATTAATGGAAATACAAAATAGCGATGCATTTTTTACCTTGGTAAAAATGAATGAAAATATTTATATAGTTGGGAGAAGTAAGGTTAGTTCTGTTGAAGTAGATGTAATACTAAATGAAATGGGAGGCGGAGGACATTTTCAAGCAGCCTCAGCTGTTGTTAAGAACAAGGAACTGGATGAAGTAGAAAATCAATTGATTAAAATATTGGATGAAAAAATAATTTTAGGAATTACGGCAAAAAATATAATGACTTCTCCTGTAAAAACAGTGGATATCTCTACTTCAATTGAAGAAACAAGAAAAATATCTTTAAGGTATGGGCATAATGGAATCCCTGTGATGGAACAGGAAAAATTAAAGGGAATTATTACCATGCAAGAGCTCAATAGGGCTAAAAGGCATGGTTTTGGCAAGGAACCTGTTTCAAAATATATGTCTAAAAAGATTATACACGTAACACCGGGAGAATCTCTTACTAAAGTTCAGGAATTGATGGTGTCTTACGATATAGGGAGAATATTAGTTATAGATCTTGACAATAAATTGAAAGGTATTGTTACAAGAACAGATTTGATTAGAAGCTTGCATGGAGAGGATAATATTCCACAAAGGTCTTTTTCAACTTACATCGAAAATAGAAATGAAATAGAGAAAAATAATCAGTTAAAATTAATCAAAGAAAATTTTCCAGAGGAAATACAAAATATGTTGTGTAAAATCGGCAGTATAGGTGACAGGTTGAAATTTCCTGTGTTTATGGTTGGAGGAGTAGTTAGAGATCTTTTCTTAGGAATTGAAAATTACGATCTTGATATTGCGGTAGAGGGAAATGGTATAAAATATGCCCGCGAATTATGCAATGAATTAAAGGGGAGGATGAAAAGTTACAAAAAATTCAATACAGCTATTATTATATTACAGAATGGATTCAAAATAGATATAGCCACTGCCAGAAGAGAATTTTATGAATATCCCGCAGCACTCCCTAAAGTAGAATTGAGTTCAATGAAAAAAGATCTATACAGGAGAGATTTTACAATTAATGCAATGGCCATACAATTGAATAAAAAATATTTTGGTAAATTAATTGATTTTTTTGGCGGTAAAAGGGATTTACAATCGAGAATTATCAGGGTATTATATAATCTGAGTTTTGTGGAAGATCCAGCAAGAATTATCCGGGCAATCAGATTTGAACAGAGATACGATTTTAAAATGGATAAATCAACAGAGTACTTTCTTAAAAAAGCTATAGATGATAAATTATTAAGCAAATTAAGAAGAAAAAGAATAGCAGAAGAACTGATATTGATATTAAATGAAATGAAACCGGAAAGAGCACTGAAAAGAATGATGGACTTGGGGGTAATGAAATATATTCTTCCCGGAGTAGTAGTTGATAATAGAAAAGTGGAAAAAATTCTAAAAGCAAGAAAATATTACAAATATTGGAAAAATAATTTTATAGATGAAAAAGTAGAAATATGGCTGATTTATTTTACTTGTTTACTGGAGGATTTGGAAATAAGCAAAATACAGAGAATTTGCAGAAGAATGATGCTTAAAACATCAAACATTTCCAAGATTAATGGTATTTTATTAAATTATGATTTAACCGTTCAATTTTTAGAACAGAAAAATAAATTATCACCTAGTAAAGTGTATGTTAAATTAAAAAGTATGACTAATGAAATGTTATTTATACTGATGATGAAAAATAAGCAGAAGAGATTAAAAGAAAGAATTATAAAGTTCCTAAAAATATCAAAACATGAAAAATTGGAAATAACGGGAAAAGATATTGAAAGAACGGGACTTCAACCGGGTCCTATTTATTCTACCTTATTAAATAAATTGTTGTATGCCAAATTAGACGGAAAAATAAAAAACAAAGAGGAAGAAATAAAATTTGTAAGAGGAATTTTAAAAGAAAAGGAAAGGAATTTATATAAGTAAAAAATGATAGATAATATATTTGAAATCATCTGGAGTATTCCAGCAGTATTAATTGCCATTACAATACATGAATATGCCCATGGCAGAGTTGCTTACCGATTGGGGGACTCGACTGCTGCTCAAGCAGGAAGGCTAACATTGAATCCTTTGGTTCATCTCGACCCTATCGGTACCTTAATGTTATTGATATTTCGTTTTGGCTGGGCTAAACCTGTTCCGGTAAATTTTAATAATTTAAGACAGCCTAAAAGAGATATGGTGTATGTATCACTGGCTGGCCCGGTTGCGAACCTGATTACCGCAATTTTATTTGCTATAGTATTTAGGATTAGTTACCATTTTTTTTCGCAAATAAGTATTGCAAGGGATAGTAATTTTTTAAATCTAATTACCAGTTTTGTTAAAGGATGGCTTCTCTTTTTACAAACCGGAATTATTATTGATTTGGCATTGGCAATTTTTAATTTAATTCCCGTCCCACCATTGGATGGATCCAAGATACTTATGGGATTGTTACCGATACCACTTGCATATAGGTATTCAAAAATTGAATCTTATGGGCAAATTATCTTATTGTTTCTCGTGTTAAGTGGTATAATTGGGAAAGTATTATTTCCGGCAGTATTTTTTTTATATAGATATTTAGTATAGATAAAAAAATCATATTAAAAATATTTAAATATAATTATAATAAATGATTACAAACTAAAAAGATTATTTTGTAATCATTTTTATAGCATAAATAAATCTGTAGCTGAAAAGCTAAAAATTTAAAGCGAAAAAGTAAAAACCAAAATTTAAAATTAAAAACTTTATGCAAGTAAATTTGCATTATTAAAGATTTATATAATTTTCTTATTAATTTGAAGAATCATTTATTTTATAATACAATTACCAAGTTAATATTCAAAAAAGCAAATGAATAACGCAAAAAGTATTATCTAAAATACTTAATGCTATTTAGTAAATAATTAACTTGTAGTACACTGAAATATATTTTATTTTTTGGGAAATAACCATAAAATGTAAAATATTTTATTTAAAATTTAACAAGGAGGAAGTTTTATAGATGAAAGGCATAATATTTAGCGGCATGCGTCCAACCGGTAGATTGCATTTGGGAAATTATTTAGGCGCTTTAGAAAATTGGGTTAAACTACAGAATGGGTATAATTGTTTTTTTGGTGTTGTAGATTATCACGCATTAACCACGGGTTATAATAAAACTGAAGAATTAAAGAAAAACATCCAAGAGATGCTGATTGATTGGTTTAGTGCGGGAATTGATCCGGAAAAAAGCACCATTCTAATTCAATCTTATGTACCGGAGCACGCTGAATTACATTTACTGTTTTCCATGATTACTCCTCTGCCATGGTTGGAAAGAAATCCGGTTTTAAAAGAACAGGTTCGAGATCTAGATCTGAAAGAGAATATTAATTATGGCCTTTTAGGATATCCTGTTCTCATGGCTTCAGACATATTAATATATAAATCCAATGCCGTGCCGGTAGGAGAAGACCAAAAGCATCATGTTGAATTAGCACGTGAAATTGCCCGAAGATTTAATGGGCTATATAAAAAAATATTTCCTTTGCCTCAAGTAAAATTGACCGAAATACCACGTGTTCCAGGTATCGATGGTAGAAGAATGAGTAAAAGCCTGGGAAATACCATATATATGTCTGATTCTCCGGAAAATATTAATATTAAAGTAAGATCAATGATTACGGATCCGCAAAAGATAAAATTAAAAGATCCCGGACATCCGGACATTTGCAGTGTGTATAGTTATCATCTGATATTTAACAAAGGTCAATCCGATGAAATATCTACGGATTGTAAATCCGGAAAATTAGGTTGTGTAAAATGTAAAAAAATATTGGCAAAGGTTTTAACAGATAAATTTGAGGGTTTTAGGGAAAAGAGAAGCCAATATGAAAAAAACCCTAAATTGATACAAGATATCGTTATTGAAGGAAGCAAAAAAGCCAGAATAGTTGCAAAGCAAACACTGGCTGAAGTAAAAGAAGCTATGAAAATGAATTATGAATGATAAAGAAGAAATATATACAATAGAATTTAATGGATTTGAAGGATCTGTAAATGATTTAATTAAAAAAATTAAAGATGACAAATTAGATATTGATGATGTACCAATTATTGATATTATAAAATGTTACGTTGATTATATATTCAAAAAGAAGGAATCAATAGACATAAATGTCGTTAGTAAAACTATCAGTTATACTGCTGTGTTGTTGAAAATGAAATCTGAAAAACTTCTACCAAAAAATAGTCTGGAAAATAATAAGGAAAAAGAAATTGAAGACGAAGATAATTATTTTACAGAGATAGAAAATAACAAGAAGTATATTGAGGAATATGAAAAATATAAAAAAGTCATTAAATATTTAAAAGAAAAAGCAGAAAAACAGAAAAATGTATTTTTTCCAACGACAGACGGCAATAACAAAGAAGAAAGTTTGGAAATAGAAAAAGTAGAATTATCCGACCTGCTGATTGCCCTGGAGAAAGTGCTATCTAGTAAAAAGAATGAAAAATATGTGCCAATAAAAAAGAGATTTTTCACAGTTGCAGAAAAAATGAAAATCATCAGTGGGTTATTGAAGAAAAATCAGAAAGGCCTGTCATTTAATTTTTTTATGGAAAATGCAAAGAGTAAATTAGAAATTATTATTATATTTTTAGCCCTATTACAACTTATTCACTTCAAAAAAATCAATTGTTTTCAGAAAAAAAACTATGATAATATTCTATTCAAGCTCAGGGAGGTGCATTAAATTTAAAGAAGAAAAAATCGAGCAATTAGAATGGAAAAATATATTAATATGTCTGTTATTTGTTTCAGAAGATCCATTGACTATAAAAAAAATAGAAGAAACGACTGGATTGGGAAGAAAAGAAGTACTTCAATTAATGAATGAATTGATAAAAAATTACGAAGATTCCAATCAACCATTCAGAATATACGAAATTGCCAGAGGATATAAAATAGGCACTAAAACGAAGTATTCTGCCTGGGTAAAAAAAATGACAGAAATCAGAAAAAAAGTGCAAATATCCAGTGCCGCTTTAGAAACTCTAGCTATAATTGCCTACAATCAACCCGTTACACGTTTAGAAATTGAAAAGTTTAGAGGTGTTGGTTGTTCGGGGGTAATATATAATTTATTAAAGCATCGTTTTATTAAAATAACCGGAAGAAAAAAAACTCCCGGAAATCCATTGATTTATAATATAACTGATATTTTTTTGATGCATTTCGGATTAAAAAATATTTCTGATCTTCCGAGATTAAAGGAAATAGGAATTAATTAAGATGTATGAAAGAATACAAAAATATTTGGCAAGAATAGGAATTAATTCCCGGAGAAAGTGTGAGGAACTTATTTTAGCAGGCGTCGTAGAAGTAAATCACTCGATCGTGACTAAATTAGGCACCAAAATAGATCCCCAGCGAGATACAATTAGGGTAAATGGGAAAATAGTAAAATATGTTGAAAATAGAAAATATATTTATATACTATTGAATAAACCAATAGGATATTTAACCACATTATCCGATCCTGCAAACAGACCGACTATCTTAGATCTTCTAAAAGATATTAAAACTAGAGTACATCCTATCGGACGATTAGATTATAATTCCGAAGGATTATTAATCCTAACCGATGATGGAGATTTAACCTATCATTTAACGCATCCCTCAAAAGGCATTGAGAAAACCTATATAGCAGAAGTTAAAGGAAATCCTACCAGGGAGAGGCTTGATATTCTTACAAGAGGGGTAACATTAAAGGATAATTATAAAATATTGCCATGTAAAATAAGTAAATTAAAAATTAAAAAATCCAATACGATCTTAAAAATCAAAATTAGAGAAGGTAAAAAAAGACAAATCAGAAGAATGGGAGAATTTATTGGACACCGGGTTTTAAAATTAAGAAGAATTCAAATGGGTCCAATATTTCTGGCAGGATTAAAACCGGGAGAATACAGAGATTTAAGCAAAAAAGAGGTTCAAAGCTTAAAGATGATTTGTAAAACAAAAACATAAAATATGTCGGAAACTAAATATTTGATTTAAGACGATAAAAAATAACCAAAGGTGAGATAAAAACATGGAAAAAGGATTAATTATCACTATAGATGGACCTTCGGGTGTGGGAAAAAGTACAATAGCAAAATTGGTTGCAAAAAAAATGGGATTTTTATATGTAGATACTGGAGCAATCTACAGAACAATTACCTGGAAAGCTCTTCAATCTAATATCGATTTAAGGAATGAAGACTTACTTTTAAAAATGATTATAGGATTAAAAATAGAATTTAAACACATTGACCACAAAAAGAACAATTATTATAAAATCTTTCTCGATAAAAGGGATGTTACCAGAAAGATTCGAGAACCAAGGATTGATCAATATGTATCAGATCTCGCCAAATTGCCCAAAATCAGAGAACAATTAATTTCCCTGCAAAGAAACTTGGCTAAAGAAGGGAATATTGTGATGGAAGGACGAGATATTGGTTCAAAAATACTTTCAAATGCGGATATAAAGTTTTATTTTACAGCATCGGAAGGTGAAAGGGTTAATAGACGCTACAGAGAACTAAAAAACAAAGGATTCGAAGTTAGCTACGAGGAAGTTAAAAAACAATTGGTAAATAGAGATTCTATTGATAGCAGAAGAAAATGTTCGCCTTTAAAAAAAACAAAAGATGCCATCGTTATTGATTCAACAAATAAAAACATTAATGAAGTAATGGATATTATAATAAATATAATAAAAAATTACAGAAAAAGCGGAAAAGAATAATATGAAAATACTATTGTCAAAAAAAATGGGATTTTGTTTTGGTGTAAAAAAATCGATAGTTATGGCGAATAAAACCATCATTAAAGAAAAAGGAACAATATATATGCTGGGACCCATTATACATAATCCGCAGGTAATCGAAGATTACAAACAACGAGGAGTAAAGGTGGTGAATAATTTAGACCAAATACCTGTTGGAAGCACAATAATAACCAGGGCTCATGGAATTTCTTCGAAAATTAGAAAACTGGCGGAAAATAAAAAATTGAAAGTGATAGACACAACCTGTCCAAATGTAAAAAAACTGCAGGAAATAGCTTCTTTTTTAAATAAAAATCAGTATTTTCTGATTATATTTGGTGATAAAAAACATCCTGAAATATTGAGCATTTTAGAAATGGTGAATCATAATGCTTTAGTTATTGAAAAGCCAAGCGAAATAGCCGGAGTAAGTCGAAATAAAAAGATAGGATTTATCTCTCAAACCACGAAAAATATTTATAGTTTTAAAAAACTGGCTTACCATTTATTGGAAAAAACAAAAGAATTAAGAATTTTTAATACTATTTGCCCTGCAACAATGGAAAGACAAGAAAGCGCATTTGAGTTATCTAAAAAAGTGGATATTATGCTGGTTATCGGTGGTAAGACGAGTGCCAACACTTCCAGGTTAGCAGAAATATGTAAGAAACAGGGAGTAAAGACTTATCATATTGAGACAAAAGCTCAATTAAAACAAGAATGGTTTTGCAAAAATGATATAGTAGGTATAAGCAGTGGTGCCTCTACTCCTGACTATCTTACAAATGAAATAGTAAAACAACTTAAAGAATGGTATTATTAAACAACTTTCTTTACTTTACCGGCTTTCAAGCATTTAGTGCATACATTGAGTTTTTTAACCGTGTTGTCAACAGATACTTTTACTTTCTGAATATTAGGTAACCATCTTCTCTTGGTTATTTTATGTGAATGACTGATTTTATTACCAAATTGTGGTCCCTTGCCACAAATATCGCATTTTGCCATTATAAAAATCCTCCGTTTTAGTTGAATAAATAACATTAGACATTCTAACATATTGATGAGTGACTTGGCAAGTCATAATTAAGAGTTTATAATAATATTGGTTGGATGGTTAGTTAGTTAACTGGTTAGTTAGTTAAGAAAATAGAATAAAGAAGCCAGGAGTCAGAATATAGAATAAAGAAGAGATAATATCAGGTATCGAGTTAGGAAAGGAAAACCAGCCTCTTCCCGTAGGACAGGCGTCCCGCCTGTCTATTAATGTTTGATGAAATCAGTATATAGTTTAGTTAACTGATTAGCTAGATAATAACATAAAAGAATACAGAAGACAGGAGACAGAATAAAGAATAAAATAAAGAATAGTAGTCAGGAGTTAATTGGCTAATCGGCTAATTAATTAATTGAAGTATTTTGTATTTTTCCTCCTTTTTCTTTACTAACGACTATTCACTATTTATTAACGACTAAATTAAAAAAGGTAAAATTATGAAAATTGTAGCTGGAAAAAATAAGGGAAATAAATTAAAATATTTAAAAGATATTTCGGTAAGGCCAACCTCTCACAAAGTAAGAGAAGCTTTATTTGACGTTATTATGCCTTATATTGATGGAGCTGTGTTGTTAGATTTATTTGCAGGGGTAGGAGCAATAGGCATAGAGGCATTAAGCAGGGGGGCGAAAAAAGTAATATTTATTGATAACAATATAAAATGTGTTAAGATAATTAAAAAAAATCTTGAAATAACTAAAAATACCCAATTTGGTTTAGTTTTTAAAAAGGAATATCTATCAGGATTAAAATTATTAGAGAGAAAAAAATATTTTTTCGATTGTATATTTATGGATCCACCCTATAACAAAGGTTTAATAAATGTTGCGCTTTCCGAAATATCGAAATTATCCATATTGAAAAAAGACGGAATCATCATTGTTCAGCACCATAAAGAGGAATTGATCGATAGTAATTTGGATAAACTAAAATTGATAAAACAAAAAAAATATAGTGAATCCCTTTTGTCTTTTTATAAGAATGTCTTTTTAACCTATAATAAAAAAAATTAAAATGTCTTCCAGGGGTCAATTATATTTAAGTTAGTAACATTAATGGAGTAGTATTTTTCAATAATTATATTTTGCATAAATAGATATCAATTAATTGTTCAGAAGGTAACTAATTAATAAGATATTGATGAGTGTAACTTATTCGATTAAGAAAGATGATTAATGATTTTATCATTACAATAATAAAGAGTTAATCAAATAATATAATTTTAAACAGAGCAAACATTATAATAGGAGGAAAAAAATGAAAATTGCAGTTTATCCTGGTACTTTTGATCCCATTACCAACGGACATTTAGATATTATCAAAAGGGCAAAAAATATTATTGATAAGTTAATTGTTGCTGTTGCAGCGGAAACCAGCAAAGAAACCTTGTTTGATGTTAACGAAAGAACAGAAATGGTAAAGGAATCAATAAATGGGATAGAAAATATCGAAGTCTTATCATTTTCAGGTTTACTAATTAATTTTATGAAAGAGAATAATGCAAGTATTATTATCAGAGGAATGAGGGCGATATCTGATTTTGAACACGAATCACAATTAGCTTTGATGAATAAAAAATTAGCTCCGGAAATAGAAACCATTTTCATGGTAACCGGTTCAAAATACTCATATCTAAATTCGAGTATCGTGAAAGAAATTGTCAGTTTAAAGGGATGTGTTAAGCAATTGGTTCCGGAGATAGTAGAGGATAAATTAAGAAAAAAGCTTTTTAATTAGAAAAATATAACTTTTGATAATTACATAATTAATAAAATATTAAAATAGCGATAAAATAGAAAATATGATAAAAAAATATTCGATATTAATCATGATACTGGTAATCATCATTTTCAGTATTATCACCACGCCATATTACCTAGTCATTCCCGGACAGGGATTGGAATTGGCTAAATATGTTAGTGCGGAAAATGGAGAAAAAGATGCTAAAGGTTGCTTCCTTCTTACTTCAACATCATTGACAAAAGCAAATTTTCTTCTATATTTGTATAGTTTTTTAGATAATCATATTGAACTTAGGGAAATAGATGGAAATTTACCTGAACATGTTAGCCAGGAACACTATCTAGCAATTATGGACAAGATGATGAAAGAAAGTCAAATGATTGCTAGAGTTGTTGCCCTGAAAAAAGCAGGATACTTTCCGGAAATAGTCGAAAAGGGTGTCTTGGTAAACAATGTTTTAGATACAAGCTCTGCAAAAGGTAGATTAATGACGGGGGATATCATAACTAAAATAAATAACACGAAGGTGAGAAATATTAGTGATTTTTCTGCATGTATTGAGCAATTCCATATTGGAGAAATAATCAAAATATATTTTCAAAGAAATGAGTCCTTGTATTCTACTAAAATTCCCATAATCGACATATCCATGGAAAATAGCAAAGAAAAAAAGTTGGGAGTCGGTTTGTTTCTTACTAAAGGGGAAATTCAATGTCAATTTCCTTTGGAAGTTATCATAAATTTGGATGGAATTAAAGGTTCTTCGGCAGGTTTGATGATAGCTTTGGAGATATTGAATCAATTAACTGAGAACGATCTAAGTAATGGATTGATTATTGCAGGTACGGGTATTTTAGATATTGATGGAAATATCAAGCCGGTAGATGGCATTAGACAAAAAGTGATATCCGCAAAAAGGAATAAAGCAGATGTATTTTTTATACCAAAGCAAAATTACCAGGAGGCGGCTCGATACAATAAAAATATTAAAATAATTCCTGTTGAGAATTTTGATGAAGTGATTATGAAATTAATAAAATTATAATTCAAAAATATTTAACCATTAATCATTTTTATTAATTAATCTGGAGGTAAAATCAGTTCTTGCAACGCGTGCGTTTACTTCACTATAACCCAGATTATATAAATCTGTTGATAAAATATCGTATTTGATCATTTTTAGTAAATTTTTATAGTGTAAAGGTTTTTCCGAATTTACCTCTCTTAAAAAATTAGATAACTTAGTAATAATAGGTAAGCTGGATTTCTGTTTAATTGTTTTTAAAAGGGTTTTTCCTTTATGGGAAAACCCGATTACCCGAATATACATAGGGCCATAATTATTAAAAAGTGTTACATCTTCCTTTGATAAGTCCATCATCACATGAAGAAGAATTCTCTTAATTTTCGTTAGGGTGTACCTTCTGGTTTTGATGGAGCTTAACAACATATCGATATCGGTAGATTTTAATGCTGCATTTTTTATCCTGTTTTCCAAACCCTCATTGATTCCATGAATAAGGTAGAGCTTTTCTTTTGGCATATTTCTCAATGTTGCCAGTATGTACTGTTCGTATCGGTTAAGGGAAACGGGAGCACGTCCTTCCGATAATTCCTTATATAAAATATGATATGCAGAAAAAGGCATTACAGATTTAATTTTACCGGCAGATTTTTTATTAATTTGATACGGATATTTTATATTTTGAAATATCTCGTTTCTAATAGAAGTAGCGCTTGAAATACTTCTTTGAATGGTTTCTTCGTGATAAGCCGAGCCAATCCTTTTAATGGGTATGGGTAGAATAGCACTTTTTATTTTGAGTAAATGTTTGATGTATTCTATCGCTAAAATATTATTGGGAGAAGACAATATTTCCATTAATTGTAGACTTGAAGTCATTTTGATTTTGTCTATGCCAAATTTTTCATGATATTCGCATATAGCCTGAGCTCTGGCTTTTGGATATTCGAATCCTTTTTTACTATTTTTCCTTAGTAAATTTTTAAAGTTAGCGTTTTCGCTACTTAAAAAACGACCAATAGCTGAAAGAGTATTATGATTATTATTTTCGCAACCAAAACATAAATATTGAACAACATTTAGGGCGTTTAATAGTGTTACTCCACCGAGTGCAAATCCATTTGCATCTTGTGTAGAAAAGACAAATGGCATTTCGATAACAAGATCAGCTCCTGCAGTGAGAGCCATATCTGCTCTTGCCCACTTATTGATAATTGCAGGTTCTCCACGTTGAACAAAATTACCACTCATTACAACTAGAATATAATCAGATTTGGTTATTTCTTTCGCTTTGGAAAATTGATAAAGATGGCCATTATGAAATGGGTTATATTCGGAAATTATTGCCAATGTTTTCATATTTAATCTCGCTATCAAAAAATATTTATGTTATAATTATACAAAAATTATTAAAGGAATGATAGTAAATAAAAAAAATTAGGAGGAAGGTAAATGGAAATTTCTAAAATGATAAGGGAAAGAGCAAAAACAAATCCAAAGACTATTGTACTTCCGGAAGGCGAAGAACCAAGAATGGTCAAAGCAACCGAAACAATTATTAAAGAAGGTTTTGCAAAAATAATACTTTTAGGAAGGGAAGAAAAAATTAATTCGATTGCCGGGGAATTAAAGGTAGAATTGCCGGATAGCATCGAAATTATCAATCCGGAAAATTCTGATAAGATCAGTAGATATGCAGATTCTTATTTCGAATTAAGAAAGCACAAGGGATTAAGCAAAGATGAAGCCTTAAATTTACTGAAAAATCCTCTTTATTTTGGTGCATTAATGGTTTACCATGGGGATGCAGATGGCCTTGTAGCCGGTTCTATAAATGCAACCGGTGATGTTTTCAGGCCCGCTTTACAAACCGTTAAAACTGCTCCGGGGATCAATATTGTTTCCAGCTGTTTTATCATGGTTATACCTGATTGCCCATATGGAGATGATGGCCTTATTGTTTTTGCTGATTGTGCCATAAATCCGAATCCCAATGCTGAACAGCTTGCAGATATTGCTATTGCTACAGCCGCCACAGGGAAAGCATTGTTAGATTTTGAACCAAGAATTGCCATGTTATCTTTCTCGACCAAAGGAAGTGCTAAACATCCTTTGGTAGATAAAGTGGTTGAAGCTACCAGAATTGTTAAAGAAAAACAACCGGATTTACTTATTGATGGAGAATTGCAGGCGGATGCAGCTATAATTCCTTCAATTGGCGAGAGAAAAGCACCAGGTAGTAAAATTGCCGGAAAGGCAAATGTATTGGTATTTCCCGATCTACAAGCTGCTAATATTGCTTATAAATTAGTTGAGAGATTAACCGGAGCAGAAGCCATCGGTCCTGTATCGCAGGGAATGGGAAAACCGGTTAATGATCTCTCTCGTGGTTGTAGTGCAGAAGATATCGTAAATGTAGTTGCCATTACAGTTCTGCAGGCGAACCACAAATAATATTTGTTGTTGTTTACATAAATAATAAAAAAGAAAGGTATAAATATGATTATTTTGTCCTTAAACTGTGGCAGTTCTTCAGTAAAGTATCAACTTTACAATTGGGATAAAAAAGAAATAATCGCTAAAGGGATTGTAGAAAGAGTAACCATTAAAAACTCTAAATGTATACATGAAGTAAACAGTAAAGAAAAAGTTGTTATTAAACATGATTGCCCTGACCACAAGGAAGCAATTAGATTAATTATCGATACCCTGATTCACCCTGAGTATGGAGCGATTAAAAATTTATTAGATATATCAGCAGTAGGTCATAGAGTAGTGCATGGTGGAGAGAAATTTTCAAAATCCGTTGTTATTAATGAAGAAGTTTTAAAAGTTTTTAAAGATCTTATAGGGCTTGCTCCGCTTCATAACCCTCCCAATATTATGGGAATAGAGGCAGCTATGGAAATTTTACCGGATATTCCCCATATGGCTATTATGGATACAGCCTGGCATCAAACTATGCCCCCACATGTTTACAATTATGCAGTGCCTTATGAATGGTATGAAAAATATGGGATAAGGAGATATGGCTTTCATGGAACCTCTTTACTTTATGTAGCTAAAAGAGCAGCTGTCTTATTAAATAAAAATCCTTTTGAGTGTAATTTGATAAGTTGCCACATAGGGAATGGGGTAAGCGTAAATGCGGTTAAGTATGGTTTATCTTATGATACCAGTATGGGATTTACACCTTTAGAAGGAGCCATTATGGGAACAAGAGCTGGAGACCATGATGCCGCCTTAGATTTATATTTAATGCAAAAAAAAGGTTATACCTGCAAAGAGATGGACAGTTTGTTAAACAAAAAAAGTGGGATATTAGGAATAACTGGAAAATATGTTGATAGAAGAGATGTAATACAAGCTGCCGATGAAGGTGATTCCAGAGCAAAATTGGCAATTGATATGGAAGCTTATCGATTAAAAAAATATATTGGTGCTTATACTGCTTCTTTAGGTAGGGTGGATGCCTTGATATTTACAGCTGGGGTTGGAGAAATGAGTGATATAATGAGAGAGAAAGTACTTGATGGTTTAGAAATATTGGGTATTAAATATAGCACAAAAAGAAATCACCTGGCTAAAACAAGAAATTGCGAATCTGATATCTCAGCTGAGGATTCCAGAGTAAAAATATTTGTTATTCCCACAGATGAAGAATTAGTGTTTGTAGAAGATGTTGTTGCTTTACTAGAGGGAAATTATGATGTACATACTAATTTTAAATACTCTTTCGAAAAAGCCGATTACAAGAATGTGATGAGAATGAAAGCATTTGAAAAAGAATGTAAAAAGAATAATGAATTAAATGAACTACTGATTAAAAAATAATTAGGTGGAATGTTATAGAGTAAAAACAAAAAAATAAAAATAATTTGATTTTTTTATAAAAAAATAATATACTTTTAGAGTTATCGGAAAATAAGAATATTTTACTGCAGAAGGAGGTAGGCAATATGCCTTGTCCAAAGAGAAAAACATCTAAGTCCAGGAAAAATAAAAGGCGTACTAATTGGAATTTAACAGAAAATAAATTAGTAGAATGTCCAAGATGCCATGAAATGAAATTACCGCATCGGGCTTGTCCGGAATGTGGATATTATAATGGTAAGAAGTTTGTTGAATCTATCGAAGAAAAGCAAAAGAAAAAAGAAAAGAATAAATAATTCTAAAATATCCATAAAACATTATTAAAGTGCCATAAAACTTTTTAAAATAAAGTTATGGCACTTTTTATGTTATCAAATTAGACGATTACCCAATTGACTAATTCAATTAGTCGTTAGTGAATAGTATTTAGTAAGCGTATAGCGTACAGCGTTTAGCATATAGGTAATTAAGCTAAAAATTTAAAGTGAAAAGCTCAAAACCATAATTAAAAAATCAAAACTTAAGACACGGCAATTCGTCAATTAAAATAAGACCAAAGATTAAGAGTAATTTACCAATTCCCCAAAAAACTAATTAATCAATTCTTTCCTTATTGTTTATCACTCATTACTCATCACTTATCACTGTATTCTAGCCAATTCACCAATTTATTTTTATTTTTTTTAATTCTGGCTCCTGACTCCTGGCTCTTGAATTCCCCTTTTCCTAATCATATTGAATTTTCTTTTCCTTAACTCTATACTAAATACTGTTCTCTTTTCTATACCGCATTTATTCCCCGCAACTATACGCTAAACACTATGCGCCAACTAGCATTTCTTACCTGCAGATTATCTTTTCAGTATATGCCCGATACATGTACTCGATAATAATTTATCAGTTAGTATAAATTTCAGTGGGGCACTTTGAGAAAGGAAAGAATAATATTTTTCTTTACTTGATACTAATATAATACGAAATAATTCTTGATTTTTTAAATGCATTCCTATATACTTCATTTAGTAGGTGTTAGTAGTAGGTGCTAAGAAATATAAATAAGAAAATAAATGGATGAAAAAAATGACTCAAAACATGAGTAAAGGCGAGAGACAAAAGGAAATAAAAGAACGATTAAACTCGAATCCTTTTTTGTCGGATAAAAAATTAGCTAAGCTTTATAATTTTAGTATACAAACAATAAGATTGGACAGATTGGAGATGGGTATTCCGGAGATGCGGGAGCGAATCATTCAAGTAGCCAAGAATACTTCAACAGTTGACAAGGTAAAATCATTAAAAAAAGAAGAAATTATCGGTGAATTAATTGATATAGATTTGGGTAAAAATGCAATTGCCATGTTACGCACAACAAAGGAAATGTCTCTAAGAAGAACGGGGATCATCAGAAGTCATTACATTTTTTCTTTAGCTGATTCACTAGCAATTTCAATGATTGATGCAGAGATTGCTTTAACCGGTCTTGCACGTTTAAGATATAAAAAGCCGGTATATTTAGGAGAGACCTTGATTGCGAAAGCAAGAGTTGCACGTAGAAGAAATAATAAATACCTTGTATCCGTTCATGTAAATGTGAATCAAGAAGAAGTATTTACAGCAAAATTAATTGTATTTTCAATGGATAAAGAGAAGGGGGTAAAAAGAATAGATGAAAATAGCTGTTGATGCGATGGGTGGAGATTATGCGCCAAAAGAAATTATTAAAGGTGCAGTTTCATCATTAAATAAAGATAATTTTCACATTGTCTTATTGGGACAAAAAAAACAAATACAGGACGAATTGAAAGAATATGATTTTGATAAAAGCAAAATATCTATTGTTAATTGTGAGGAAAATATTGATAGCGGAGAGTTTCCTTTAACTGCAATAAAGAATAAGAAAAATTCTACCATTGTAATAGGCATGAACCTTGTAAAGAACAAAGAAGTGGATGCATTTATATCTGCAGGAAACAGTGGAGCCATGATGGCAGCAGCATTGCTGATTATAGGATGTGTTCCTAAATTACGACGTCCGGCAATTGCTACAGTACTACCTTCTTTAAAAGGAAAAGTAGTTATCCTTGATGTGGGAGCAAATGTTGATTGCAAGCCAAAACATTTACTGCAATTTGCTCAAATTGGAAGTAGATATGCAAAATACATATTGAAAAATGATAATCCTTCCGTGGGATTGTTAAATATTGGAGAAGAAGAAAATAAGGGTAATGTTTTTTCACAAGAAGCGTATAAAATATTAAAAGAAAAACATGTAAACTTTTATGGTAATATTGAAGGAAAAGATGTTTTTAAGGGTAAAGTTGATGTCGTAGTGTGTGACGGATTTACAGGAAATATATTAATAAAACTTTCAGAAGGAATTGCCAAAATGCTTTTCATGGAAATTAATAGTAAAATTATCGACGAATTACCCAGGACCGAAGAAATGAATAAATTAAGAAAAGATTTTTTAGAAATCATTAAAAAGATAGATTACAAGGAAATTGGCGGATTACCCTTATTGGGAATAAATGGTCCTTGCTTTATATGTCATGGAAGATCTAAAGCAAAAGCAATGAAAAACGCTATCCATAATGCAGTCAGTTTTGTTAATTCTAATATTATGGAACATTTAAAGGAAATGTAATATACGATTTGAAAGTAATATAAAACAATAAAATAATAATGGAAGGAGGTGAAGTAGAGTGGAAGCAATAGACAGAATAAAAAAAATAATTATCGATCAGTTGGGAATCGAAGCCGGGAAAATAAGTATAGATTCATCTTTTATTGATGATTTAGGGGCAGATTCTTTAGATATAGTTGAGCTTATTATGGCTTTCGAAGAAGAATTTGATATAGAAATTCCAGATGAAGATGCTGAAAAAATTAAAACCGTTGGAGATGCTGTAAATTATTTAAGTAAATAAAATATAAATCCTATTGATTTGTAAATAGAAATATATATTGTAGGATTGCTAAAATGGATAAGGTTCGGGAATATCTCGCCCCTTATCCATTACTTTGAGAAAAATAGTGAAATATTTTAGTAAATGAGGACATTCTGTTTGATAAAATGTTAAAAAAAGATTATTCTTTATTAAGTAAATTAGAAGAAGAAATAAATTATAAATTTAAAGATTTATCATTGCTTAAAGAAGCTTTAACCCATTCCTCTTATAGAAAAAAAGGTAAAAAAGAGGCAAAAAATAATCAGAGAATGGAATTTTTGGGAGATTCAGTTTTAGAGTTAATTGTAAATGAATATATCTATCACAAATTCTCTACATTTTCCGAAGGCGAAATGACAAAAATGAAATCATTCATTGTCAGCAAACCAACTTTAACAAAATGGGCTAATACTATTTTTCTTGGAAATTATATCATCCTCGGGAAAGGTGAAGATCTTACAGGAGGAAGAAAGAAGTCTTCTATACTTGCAGATTGCTTTGAAGCGTTACTTGGTGCAATATATCTGGATGGTGGCACTAGAAAGGCGAAGAAATTTATTCTTCAATTTTTAAAAAAAGAATTACTTAAAGTTATTGAAAAGGATTTTATTAGAAATTATAAATCTTTATTGCAAGAAATCTCTCAGAAAGAATATAAATGTTTGCCTGATTATAAATTAATCAAGGAAAACGGTCCGGATCATAAAAAGATGTTTTGTGTTAATGTTAAAATAAAAGAAAAAATGTATGGAACAGGTTTTGGTGATAATAAAAAAGAAGCAGAACAAAACGCTGCAAAAGATACGCTTAAAAAATTAAAAATAATTAAATGAGGTAAAATGTTTTTAAAAGAATTAGAAATATATGGTTTTAAATCATTTCCTAAAAGAACAAAATTTTCCTTTAATTCAGGAATAACTGCAATTGTAGGTCCTAATGGTTGTGGAAAAAGTAATATTGCCGATGCAGTTCGTTGGGTTTTAGGTGAACAGAATATCAGGTCTTTACGGGGAAAAAAACTAACCGATATTATTTATACAGGAAATCACAATGGCAAACCTTTAAATCTAGCGGAAGTATCAATGACTTTGGATAATTCTAAAAGAATATTACCTTTAGAACGGGAAGAGATAAGCATAAAAAGAAGGGTATTTCGTTCAGGAGAAACAGAGAGTTTTATTAACGGTCTTCCCTGTAAATTAAAGGAAATACATAACTTATTATTAAATACAGGACTGGGAAAAAATACTTATTCCATGATTGCTCAGGGAGAGATTGATATTGTATTGAGCGCAAAACCTTCTGATAGGCGATATCTGTTTGAAGAAGCTGCTTTGATTTCCAGGTATAAATATGAAAAACAAAATATTTTAAAAAGAATAGAAGAAACTTCCATAAACCTGGAAAAAATTGATAACATTTTGTCAGAAATAAAATATCAATTGATCGTTCTTGAAGAGGAAGCAAATCAGCTAAATATCTATAAGGATTATAAAAAGAAGATAAGAAATTCAGAATTATTTTTATTATGGCAAAGATATAATGTTTGCAAAACATATTTTTTAAAAATTAAAAAAAACATGAAAGTATATCAGACTGACAGAATGGAAAAATTGAATGCTTTCAATCAAGATGAAATAGAAATAAAAAAATTAAAAAAAGAAATAGAAGATCTAAAAAAACAATTAGAAACAAATCAAATCGAAAATAATGAATCAACCCAGGTTCATAATAATATACAGAATCAATTAAATATAGAATTAGAAAAAAAGAATGAATTAAATCTTAAAATAATTGACATTAACGGAGATATAAAAAATGCGAAAGAGAAAATATCTTCGATAGAAAAAAATATAGATAATAAGGACAAAAAAATAATCGATATTAGGCAAAATATTAATCATCTAATTGAAAAACAAAAAAGCCAAAAGGTAAAATATAATGAAGATGCAAGATTGATAGAAAAAATAATGCTTTTAAAAAATAATAATCAAAAAATGATAAATAACATAAGAAAAAAGGATTTATTGATCAATGAAAAGAAAATAAAAGCGGAAACCACATTGAATTTATTAAAAAAGAATTTAACGCAAACGCAAAAAAGAAAGTTTCTATTAAAGGAAAAATTGAACACAGTTAACAATCAGATTAATCATTACATAGAAAAAGATGAAACAGATGATGGGGAAAATACAAAAAAATATCTTAAGAAGAATGAAGAGAAATTGAAAGAAATAAAAGATAACATTTCACGGGTTAATTTATTAATGGAAAAAAATACGCAGATGGTTTATCTAAAAGAAGAAAGAATTCATATTATAAAAAAATCTATTAAGGACATGGAAGAGGGAAATGAGAAACAAATTAAAATATTTTGTTCTAGGTATAAAGAAAAATATTCTAACAATCTTTGCGAAAAATTAATAGATATCATTGAAGATATTCCTCGGAATTTGGAAAAAGCTATCGAAATTGCTTTAAAGGATAGCTTAGATGCAATCATAGTCGGTAATCTGTCTAGTGCTTTAAATATTATTCATTCGTTATCCAGGGAAGATTTGAGAGATATAAAAATTATTCCAATAGATAAAATGGAAAAAATAGCTAAAATAAATGAGATTAAAATGGAAGAGGACCCACGGGATATATTAGGAATTGCTGATAAAATGGTGAAATGTCCTGAAAAATATAAAAAGCTTTTCAAAACCCTCCTTGGCAATACTGTCATTGTAAGAAATAATCTTGTAGCAATAGAATTATCAAGTAAATATATGGGCAGGTATAGAATTATATCACTGGAAGGGATGATCATCAGAAAAGATGGTACGATAAATTTTTATATGGATAAAAAAAATGAGAAGAATAATTTATTCCATTTTAAAAAAGAATTAAACCAATTGATTGAGGAATTAAAAAAAATTGAAAAATCCATCTTACAGAATCGTGAATTATTAAAAAAATATAACAATATCTACAAATATATTCTTAAGGAAAATAACAAACTAAAAAAAAGATTAGAAGAATATGGAAACAAAATCGACGGGAAAAAGGAAAATATCAATGAACTTCACTTTCAAATTAATGATTTAAAAATAAATATTGAAAATATAAATCATGAAGAAAGTAACATGTTAGAAGAAATTGGCCAAATTTCTAAAAAATATCAATCTTATAAGAAAAATTATCAACGCATCAATCAATGTAAGAATAATATAGAACAATCGTACAGAATGATTAATCAAATTGTTTTGGAAAAAAACAAGCGATTAAACATTATGGAAAAAAATATCAGTGATATTAAAAACGAAATAATAATTAAAGAAGAAAGAATTAAAAATTTACAAGATCGGGAAGAGGATATTCAATTACAAGTTGAAGAATTAGAATTATTATTGAAAAGAAAGCAATCTGATAGGCAAAAGGACGCCGAAAAGCGTGATGGTATTATAAAAAATATAGAATTAAACAATAAAAAATTGAATCAATTAGAACGTAAAGACATAAATAATCGAAAAATATTAGAAGAGAACAGGAAGAATATATGGAACAAATCAAAATTATTGGAAAATATTTTAAGTCGAAGAAAAGAACTTCAGGAATCTTGCGAAAGAATTAGGGAAAGACAACATCGGGAAGAACTTTTAGAAGTGCAATATAGCGAAAAATACGAAAATATAAAAAACGAAGCAATTAAAAATTATCAAGTTTCAATTGATGAACTGGAAAATAATAAAAAAAACTGTTCCTCGAAAAAAGAAGCTAATCAACAAATCAATGAATTAAGAGAAAAAATCATAGAAATGGGGCAAATAAATTTTGATGCTGGTAATAGATATCAACATCAATTAGATAAATTTAATGTTTTACAAGGTAAATACGATGAAATTATCGAGGCGAAAAAATTGTTGTTGCAGTTAGTTTCTAATATAGATAATATAGCGTCTGAAAGATTTAAAAGTACATTCAACCAGGTAAAAATATATTTTAATGAAATATTTCAAAGCATGTTTTCCGGTGGAGAGGGTATATTAAAATTAAATCATAATGGCGATATTTCTCAATCCGAAATTGATATAATTGCATGTCCTCCGGGAAAGAAAACACGAAATATAGAATTATTCTCCTCCGGTGAAAAAGCTTTAATTGCCATTGCTCTATTATTAGCTTTATGGAAAGTTAATCCCAGTCCTTTTTGTTTGTTCGATGAAATAGATACCGCCCTTGATGAAACTAATGCAGATAAACTTTCCATGATCTTAAAAGGAAAAGATTTGAGCAAATCGCAGTTGATCGTGATTACTCATCAAAAGAGTACAATGGAAGCGGCTGATACATTATGTGGAATTACCATGCAGGATTCAGGAATTTCAAAATTAGTTTCTGTCAAACTAACAAAATAAGGAAAAGGAAAAAATCAAATTGAAGATCGTAAATATATTTTCAAATTTTAAAAATGGGTTAGTGAAATCGAGAGAAAATTTAAAAGATAAAATTGAATATTTAATTAAAAAATCAAAAAACAAGGAAATATTTTTAGAGCAATTGGAAGAATTGCTGATTTTATCAGATATCGGTGTTTCCGCAACAGAAGAAATCATCAATTGCTTTGATGAAATTAATTTTAAGGAATACGAGAAAAACGATTTTATATATTTCAAAAAAAAGTTAAAAAAAATATTAACAGATATACTTAATCATTCATCACCAAATATTAAAATTGAAAAAAACAGATTAAATATTATTATGATAGTTGGAGTAAACGGTTCAGGTAAAACATCTGCCGCAGGTAAAATGGCATACAAATTTAAAAATGAAAACAATCAATTATTATTAATTCCGGCGGATACATTCAGGGCTGCGGCGATAAAGCAATTGAATATTATGGCGAATCTTGCAGGGGTGGAAATTATAAAAAGCAGCGAAAAGGCAGATCCAGCTTCAGTCGTCTATGATGGGGTTAATGCTGCTAAAGCGAGGAAGAAAAACATACTCATTATAGATACAGCCGGAAGACTCCATAATAAAATAAATTTGATGAATGAGCTAAAAAAAATAAAGAAAGTAATCCAGAACGCAGCAGGGAACAATTATTCTCTGGAAATATTGCAAACAATTGACGCTACCATGGGACAGAATGGTATTTCGCAGGCAAAGTCATTTAATGAATCCCTGGGGGTATCCGGGATTATTCTGACAAAAATGGATGGAACCGCCAAGGGTGGCATTGTGGTAGCTATTAAAAAAGAATTGAATATTCCGGTTAAATTAATCAGTTTTGGAGAACAATTGGATAACCTGTATTATTTCGAAAATGAAAAATTTATAAATGCTCTTCTTGATTGACACTAAGGGGAATTTTCTATATACTTATAAGGTAAATTTTATCCGGAAAGGAAATATTATAGGAAAGTGGAAATAAGGAGAGTTATTTTTTTCTATGTTTGCAGATTTAACTGGTAAATTTAAAGCAATATTTAAAAGAATAAAAAATAAAGGTAAATTGAATGAAAAAGATATAAATAATTGCCTTCATGAGATTCGTATTGCTTTATTGGAAGCAGATGTTAATTACAAGGTTGTAAAAGAATTTGTTAATGAGCTGCATGTTCAGATGATAAACGAAAATATTTCTGAAAGTTTATCTCCTTCTCAACAGATTATAAAAATGGTTCACCGGGAAATAACAAAAGTTTTAGGGTCAAAGAAAAGTGACATCATCATAAGTCCGAAACCACCAACTGTAATTTTAATAGTGGGATTACAGGGTACAGGTAAAACGACAACTGCGGTAAAATTAGCAAATTATTTAAATAAAAAAGGACACCATTCCATGTTGGTGGCAACTGACATTCATAGGCCGGCTGCTATTGAACAATTAAAAATATTAGCAGAAAAATCAAAATTGCCTGTTTTCTCAATGGGAACCAAAGAAAAAGCCGTAAATATCGTAAAAGCAGCTTTAAAATATGTATCCGATAAAGATTTTGATATATTAATAGTAGATACTGCGGGAAGATTACATATTGATGAAAAACTCATGTTGGAATTGGAAGAGATCGATCGCCAGATATTACCACAGGAAAAATTATTAATAATTGATTCAATGGCCGGGCAGGATGCAGTAAACTCTGCAAAGATTTTTTGTGAAAAAATAAATGTTAACGGTATTATTCTCAGTAAAATTGACGGTGACGCCAGGGGAGGAGCAGCATTATCTCTTAGAAAAATATTGGATGCCCCGATAAAATTTGTTGGCACAGGTGAAAAAAATGATAATTTTGATATTTTTTACCCTGAAAGAATGGCATCGAGAATATTGGGAATGGGTGATGTCTTAACTTTAATTGAAAAAGTTGAATCTGCTTATGATAAAAAAGAAATAAGCAGGATGAACGAAAAAATAAAAAGTAATGATTTTGATTTGAACGATTTCCATCTTCAACTAAAAAAAATGGAAAATATTGGTTCAGTAGAGCAAATTGTCAGCATGATTCCCGGAGCTTCGCAGTTAAATTTAAATAAAATGCAGTACGATGATCGGGAATTAAAAAAAATTGAAGCCATTATTAGTTCAATGACCATGGATGAAAGAAATAATCCAAATATCATCAACGGAAGCAGAAGAAAAAGAATTGCCAAAGGAAGCGGATCGCAAATCTCAGCAGTTAATCGATTGTTAAAACAATTTAATCAGATAAAAAATATGATGAAAAAAAGAAAATATATAAAAAATTTCCCTTTTAATTAAAAATATAGTATGATTCACTGTATATTAATAAAAAAGTATAGAATAGTGCAAAAATAATAATAAAATGGAGGCAAGCTATATGTCTGTAAAAATTAAACTCAGGAGAGAAGGCGGGAAGAAAAAACCTTTCTACAAAATAGTAGTTATAGATTCGAGAAAACCTGCAAAAGGAAAATTCATTGAACAAGTTGGCTATTATCAACCAATCTATGATCCTTACAGGGTTAAGATCGATAAAGAAGCCAGTTTAAACTGGATAAAGAAGGGTGCACAACTATCGAGTACTGTTAAAATGTTATTTAAAAATGCAGGAATTTTAGGAGAACAGAAAAAAGACTAAATTTCAAGGTGATAGATTTGAAAGAATTGATTGAATTTATAATTAAGGGGATTGTCGATTTCCCTGATAAAGTTGAAATAGATCACATTGCTGCCGAAAAAACATCGGTTTTTGAAATCAAGGTTGATCCTGGTGATGTAGGTAAGGTAATTGGAAAACAAGGAAGAAATATAAAATCAATAAGATCTATTATGAATGCTGCTGCGCAAAAAAGTGAAAAGCGGGTAATAATTGAAATTGTTAATTAACAAAAATATTCTTGTAAAGGGTAAAAACGATTGAGTGAAAAATTTATCACCGTTGGTAAAATAACTTCGAAGCATGGAAATAAAGGTGAAGTCAAAGTTATGCCTCTTACAGAAAAAATAGATAGATTTAAAAATTTAAAAAATATCTATATCGATAAAAAAATATTTGAAATATTAAAATCAAGAATGGTTGGAAATAGTGTTATTTTAAAGTTGGCAGGAATTGATGAAATTGACGAAGCGGAAAATATCGTAGGTTGTTTCATTGAGATAAGCCGAAGCGAAGCAATTAAATTACCTGAAGGTTCTTATTTTTTGCATGAAATTATTGGACTTGGTGTATATCTGGAAAATAATGAATATTTGGGTGTAATTGAAAATATCATTA
>Ga0209121_10001344_pt1 | contig 25731 bp, 24 predicted proteins | sample Cruoilmetagenom3_FD_187292 | JGI IMG/M metagenome (GOLD analysis project Ga0209121, IMG submission 187292) | Oil polluted marine microbial communities from Coal Oil Point, Santa Barbara, California, USA - Sample 3 (SPAdes) (version 2) | ecosystem: Environmental > Aquatic > Marine > Oil seeps ... | reverse complement strand
ACTTTGACAGGATCCTTTTATTTCCTTAATGTCGTTAATGGTGAAGTTGAAAGGGATTGGAATGAGCAAAAATGAGTCAAAATCTCATCAGACCAAAAAAGCAAATTTCTATCTCTAAATTTATCCCTTATAAATCTCGCAGAGCGATGCTTGCCCTTTAATTTGTATCGTACGATCCTCCGTTCGTCTTTATCTGTTAATTTCCTATTATTCCCACCTCTCCTGTCCCTTAACTCCTACGAGAACATCTTAACTTCAATAATGCTTCTTTTACTCCTATCTATCCTTTTATTAACTCCAGATTGACCTTTTTTTTGACTCATATCTTTCGTCTTTTTTCATTTAGCCTCCTTTTTCTCATCATAAATTATATATCGAGAAGGTCACATATTACGAAACTTCAAATTTGGAAATAATACGAAATATCAAACTTGGCGTAACAAAAAAGAAGCAAAACGACAAAGAAAGCAAAAAAATCAGCTATAAGATAGACTTCTCCTCTCAAATCGACAAAAAGCAGTCATGAATGGTCTCAGAAGTACTCGCCTATCTCTTCGGCTGCCATCGAGAGTTCCTGTTGGACAATTTGAGGTGGGGGAGGTCGTTCGGCAAAGAAAATGCAGGTGCGGATGAAAATTCATTCGGGACCCAAACGACTGTATCACGACAATAATGCCTGGTACAATCTCTTTGCTTGTTACGACCTTGATAGCGGTTTTAGTGTCCTCTATACTGGGTGTTAAAAACATGAATTTATCACCCGTTTAATAGGAAAAGAAAAATTAGGCTCTCCTCAGAAAGACAAAATCGAATCATACTGCCGGAAGTATCCTTCGTTGAAGGAGTTTTATTGGATGAAGGAAGCGCTGAGAAGCTTTTACAGGCTTAAATACAAAAAAACAGCTGAGAAACGGCTTAAAGATCTGATCGAGATCGCACGGCTCTCAGATGATGCGGCTATGATGCAATGGAGTAGAACATTGAAAAGATGGGGGTTATACATCTTGAATTACTTTGATAACCGTACTACCAATGCTTATACCGAAGGTATCCATACTAAAATCAAAATGATAAAAAGAGTGAGCTTTGGACTCCGCAATGTTGATGTCTATGTGAGAAAAGTCCTGCTTTCGCTCTTTCCCTTAACCACGATCCTCTCTTTACCCCACTTTTTGTCATAGAACCGAACAAATCTTGACATTCTTTGAGGATGAATCTACTATTTGAATTGATTATCAGGGTATTCCTGGATTAGAGAAGAGTCAAATTCTCTTCTTTATTCAAACCCGGAAATATACAAAGAGAAAGATGAAAGAAGGCTATAATTTTCAGAAAATTGAAGAAAAATGGCAGAAAACCTGGGAAAAAAATGCACTTTTTGAGTGCGAAGAAAATCCCAGAAAAAAGAAGTATTATTGCCTCGAGATGTATCCTTATCCATCCGGTAAAATCCACATGGGGCAGATACGGAATTATACAATCGGAGATGTAATTGCACGATATAAGCGTATGAAGGGATTGAATGTCCTTCACCCTATAGGCTGGGATGCTTTTGGAATGCCTGCTGAAAATGCAGCTATAAAAAAGGGAATTCATCCGCAGAAATGGACACTCGAGAATATCAGTCATATGAAAAGCCAGTTGAAAAGATTAGGATTTTCTTATGATTGGTCGAGGGAAGTGAATACATGTCTTCCTGAATATTACAAATGGAATCAGTGGATTTTTCTCAAACTTCTTGAAAATGGACTGGCCTACAAAAAGAACGACCTGGTGAATTGGTGCCCTCAGTGCAAGACAGTCCTGGCAAATGAGCAGGTTATAGGAGATAAATGCTGGCGTTGTGATTCTATTGTTGAACAGAAGGAAATGGAACAGTGGTTCTTGAAGATTACGGATTATGCAGAAGAATTGCTTTCCGGCCACAAGTCATTAGAGAAATGGTCAGATAATGTGCTTACGATGCAGAAAAACTGGATCGGGAAGAGTACAGGTGCCCATATTTCGTTTCCTATCCTCGGTTCATCTAAATCTGTTGAGATTTTTACTACGAGGATTGATACTATTTTTGGAGCGACCTTTCTTGTTCTTTCTCCTGAGCATCCTTTGAGTAAAGAGTTGAGTTCCCATTCAGGGCAAAAAGATAAATTAAATGACTGGATAGAGAGAAATATTAGAGACCACAACTCGAGAAAAGAACCTGGAGAAGAAGAAAAAGAGGGTGTTGATACAGGGAAAAAAGCGATTAATCCTTTTACAGGGGAAGAAATACCAATCTGGATCGCTAATTATGTTCTGATGGATTATGGGACAGGCGCTATTATGGCAGTTCCTGCACATGACCAGAGAGATTTTGAGTTTGCACGAAAATACTCTCTTCCTATAAAGGAGGTTATTATTCCTCAAGGTGCATCTCCAGCCATACAGATGGATAGAGCATTTGAAGATCATGGAATACTTATCAATTCGGGACCTTTTTCTGGTAAAAATTTCGATGAAGCTGAAGAAACAATGGTTGAATATACAATAGATAAAAAGTTTGGCAGAAGAAGTACTCTTTATAGGCTCCGTGATTGGGGTGTTTCTCGACAGCGATACTGGGGCACACCCATTCCCGTGATTTATTGCGATAAGTGCGGTATAGTAGGTGTTCCTTATGAAGACCTTCCTGTAACTCTTCCAGTTGATGTTGAATTTAAACGAGAAGAGGGGTCTCCTCTCAAGAAATCAGAAGCTTTTGTTAAAACAATATGTCCTAAATGTAATAGAGAAGCAAGACGAGAAACAGATACGATGGATACTTTTTTTGATTCATCCTGGTATTTTTTTCGTTATTGCTCTCCTGTGGAAGGAAATTTACCCTTCGATAAAAAAGCGGCTAAATACTGGCTTCCGGTTGACCTGTATATAGGTGGAGTAGAGCATGCTATCCTGCATTTGATTTACGCACGTTTCTTTTGCAAGTTCCTGAGAGATTTTGGTTTAACTAATGTGGATGAACCATTTCCACATTTGCTTTCTCAGGGAATGGTAATCAAAGATGGAGTGAAGATGTCGAAGTCAAAAGGAAACGTTGTTGATCCTGACGAAATAGTGAAGAAATATGGGGCAGATACTTTAAGGCTTTTTATCCTTTTCGCTGCTCCTCCTGAAAAGGAATTTATCTGGGATGAAAAAGGTATAGAAGGATGTTTTCGGTTTTTAAGTCGCATGTGGACTTTTTTTCAGGAAAACAGGGCAATTCTGTGTGATAAGTCATTAAAAGCAGAGCAGAAGGCAATAAATCGAAATGATCTAACCAGGGTGCAGGAAAAAATGCACCAGACTATAAGAAAAGTTAGCGAGGATATACAGAGAAGATACCATTTAAATACAGCAATAAGTTCTCTAATGGAATTTTTTAATTTAATAAAAAGTGAGAGAGGTGTAATAATACAAAGCTCTGAAGGAAAGACACTTTTGAAAAATGCATTCGAGAATCTTATTCTACTTCTTTCTCCTTTTGCTCCTCATATATGTGAAGAAATCTGGGAAAGAATAGGGAAAAAATCTCTTATTGTTTGTTCTGAGTGGCCATCATTTGATCCAGAGTTGGCAAAGGAAGAGATGGTGACGATCGTTGTTCAGATTAACGGTAAATTAAGAGACAGACTGGAAGTAGAAAGAGATTTACCGGAATGTGTCATAAATAAAATGGTGATGGAATTAACTCGAATTAAGAAGACAGTAAGAGCTAAAGAGGTAAAAAAAATTATATATATCGATAATAGATTAGTAAACATTGTTATATAATATTGCAGAGAGCCTAAATGAAAAAGACTTTTTTATTGATTTCTCTTTGTTTTTTCTTAGTTCATTGTGGGTATCATCTTAGAGGGACGGGGAGTTCTCTCCCTTCCCACATCAATACAATCCATGTCCCAATGTTTAAAAATAGGACAACTCGTTATGAACTTGATTTAAAATTAACCCAGAAAGTCATAGACGAGATTGTTACAAGGGGAAAGGTGGAAATCACAGGCAAGAGAGAATCTGCTGAAGCGATTTTATTGGGAGAAATTGTTTCATTTAAGGCTAATCCTATAGCTTTTTCAGGAGAAGCAACTGCTGACCGTTATACTATTACAGTAGTTGCAAAGATTACTTTAAGAGACATGACTAATAACAGGGTGATATTTTCTAACCCCAATTTTGTTTATAAGGAAGAATATGAAGTTCCAGAGGGAAGTGATTTTGAGAGTGTTGAATCAGAAGCAATAGACAAAGTAGCAGAGAAATTTGCAAGAAGCCTGGTGATCACTATATTGGAAGGATTTTAGGGGGGTGTATAGTTTTCTTTTAAGAAGAGAAATTCGGGAAGAATCTCTTGTGCCATGTTATTTTTTCTATGGAGAAGAGTTGTTTTTATCACATCAATTTATCGATGAGCTGAGAGATAAATTGATTTCTCCTGATTCGCCAGATTATAATATTAATAAATTTAATCTCGAAGATCGATCCTGGAGAGAAGTTCTTGATTCAGCCCGAACCATTCCTTTATTATTCTCTTCTAAACAAATTATTGTTGTTGAAGTACCCAAGGAAAAGCAAGGAATAATTTCTCCTTTAGATAAAAAGCTATTAGAAGATTATTTTTCTTCTCCTCCTTCTCATACAATCCTTATAATTATTTTAAGTGGAAAAGTAAGAAGAAAGGTCCCTCTTTTTAAATTGTTTTCTTCTTTTCCTTCTTCTATAGTTTTTACGAAAGAGTTAAAGCCTCTCAAGGGGAAGGCTTTATATTTTTGGATAGATAAGAGACTCGGAGATAAGAAAAAAACAGCTTCCTTAGAAGCAAAAAGAAGATTAGTAGGATTGATTGGTAATAACCTCTATCTGGTGAACAATGAAATTGAAAAAATTATAACCTTTGTGGATGAAAAAAAGGTTATTGAAGAGGATGATGTAAATCAGGTTTCTGGATTTGAGAAATCCTTTTTAGAATGGGAGATTAAAGATAGTATGGAAACAGGTGATTGTGATAGGCTTATAATCATGCTGGATAGATTTTTGAAGGAAGGAACAAAGCCTGGATATATTATAAGCATTATGACCAGTTTTTTCCGTGATATATTGCTTGCCAAGCTCTGGTTGAAAGAAAGAGAGAAAACAAGAACAGAGATTTTCAAAGAGCTAAGGCCTCAGATCAATGAAAAATTTATTAGATTATATAATGAAAAATTCAAAAGATTTTTTTTACTATTAGATGAAATAACTTTGAAAGATTTAAATCAATTTTTAAATAGACTCAGAGAGATTGACTTCATTTTGAAAACATCTAACGTTTCTGCTCAGATATTTTTAGAGAGTTTCTTTTTCGATTATTGCCGTTTTTTGCAGAAAGAGAGGATTATTTGGAAGAAGAGCTGATTAATTCAACCTGTCGGCTTAAACGGGATTTATATCTGTTTCCTTTATTTTTATGTATAGTTCCCTTTTTTACAGACTTATCTATGATTGAAACTGTTAAGGGAAGATTTTTTTGGGCTTCTTCACTATTTTCTTCACTGATAATATTTCCTAATTTTTTTATTTGTGTGCGAAGCATGGATTTATTTCTTTTATTTATTGCGTTTCTTCGGAGGCTTCGCCTGCACTGACGAATAGCAGATTTATGATGAGCCATTTTTTTCTCCTCAATAGAATCCGTATGATAAGATATCTTTCCTTTAAAGTCAACTTCCCTTGTGGCTCTATACTTATTGATTTTGATAACATGAGACGTTTTGCTATTCTTTAACTACTAGATTTAATATTTGTTTATAGTAACGTGGAACAAAATATTCAAAAAAGGAGATTAGTGAAGGAGACGGTTGCTGTTTCTGCCCCTACATTACTGAGTAGAATTCTTGGATTTATAAGAGACGTTATTCAGGCATTTTATCTGGGAACAGGTAGAAGTTCTGATGCATTTTCCATTGCCTATGTAATTCCTAATTTATTACGGCGTCTAACGGGTGAGGGCACTATGACAGCAGCCTTTATTCCTATTTTTACTCAACAGAAAAAGGAAAAGACAAGAGAAGAACTCTGGGACTTTGCCAATGCTTTCTTTTTTGATTTAACCTTTATCATGGCACTAATAACTATTATTGGAATAATATTTTCTCCTTTACTGGTTAAAATCATCGCCTTTGGATTTAAAGACATTCAGGGGAAATGGGAATTGACTATTGTCCTTACGAGAGTGATGTTTCCCTACATTTTTTTAATAAGTTTAGCTGCTCTGGCTATGGCGATCCTGAATTCTTTTAAAAAATTTTTTGTTCCTGCTTTTACCCCTGTTCTTTTCAATTTGTCTATAATTACCGTTGCTGTTCTTTTTGCAGGTCAGGTTGAAGAGCCAGCTTTTATTTTCGCTGCTGGTGTGGTTATTGGTGGAATATTTCAGCTGTTTTTTCAGATTCCTTTCCTCTGGCGGCAGGGGATGAAGTTTAAATTTGGCCTCAGTTTCACTCATCCAGCCGTTCGCAAAGTAGCAGCCCTCATGATTCCAGGTATATTTGGTACAGGAATATATCAGATTAATTTTGCAATCAGTCGTATGATTGCTTCGTCTTTAGAAGAAGGGAGTGTGGCATCTCTATATTTTTCTTCAAGAGTACAAGAATTTACACTGGGTTTATTTTCTATCGCTCTATCAATTGCCCTCCTTCCTACTTTTTCAGAATTTGCTGCACACAATGATATGCCTGGAATGAAGAAAACCCTTGTTTTTTCGCTTAAGCTCATATGTCTTGTAACATTTCCAGCCGCTGTCGGGCTTGTTGTACTGAACCAGCCTATCATTCAAGTTCTTTTTGAAAGAGGGCTCTTCAATGCCCAATCTACTGCAATAAGTGCTTCTTGTTTGTTATATTTTGCACTGGGAATCCCCTTTATATCTGGAGTAAAAATCCTTTCTCCTGTTTTTTATTCCCTTAAAGATACAAAATCGCCTGTAATAGTGGCCTTTTTTGTGATGATAAGTTATATTGCTCTTTCTTTAATTCTGATGGGTCCTCTTCGAGTAGGAGGAATAGCTTTAGCTTTGTCTATTTCTTCTATTTTCAATTTTGTTCTTCTTTTTATCTTGCTGGAAAAGAAAATCGGGTCTATAAGAAAAAAAGAACTTTTTTCTTCTGCAGTAAGATCGCTTGTTTCCGCACTTATGATGGGAGGAGGAGTATGGTTTTTCATAAAACACTTTGAGTTTGATTCACTGAGCTTTTTAGAAAAACTTGGAGCTTTGCTCGGAGCTATCGCTATGGGTATGGCTGTTTACATCTTATTAAGTTTGCTGTTTAATCCTGAGGAACTGAAAAGCTTGAAAAATATTTTTTCTCGAAAGGATGTTTAAAAAAATAAGGCGGTTGAATGAAAGTAGTATTACAGAGAGTTAAGGAGGCCTATGTTACGGTAGAGAAAAAAATAGTGGGTAAGATTAAGAGGGGAGTTTGCCTTCTTGTCGGTATAGAACAGGCTGATTCTGAAGAAGATGCGAGGTATTTAACCAATAAAATCGTCGAACTGAGAATCTTTCCTGATAAAGATAGAAAAATGAATTTATCTTTATTGGATATAAAAGGAGAAGTTCTTGTGATATCTCAATTCACCCTTGCGGGTTCTGTAAAAAAGGGAAGGAGACCGAGTTTTGACAAGGCAGAAACTCCGGAGAAGGCAGAAAGACTTTTCGACTACTTTGTCAGACTGATAAGAGAGAGAGGAGTTACAGTAGAAACAGGGCTTTTTAGGATGTTGATGGACGTTCATTTGATAAATGAAGGCCCTGTTACATTTATCTTAGAGACAAAGAAATAATTTTCCTGTTAAAAAGAAAATGAAAACTTGTTATTAAAAACCGAGGAAACAATTTCCGTTTAGCAATCAATTATTAACTTTGATGAAGTCATAAGAATAAGAAATCAAATATTTAATTCTTAGACCATCTCAAGAATATGTCCCATCTTTTCTTTTTTTGTCTTGAGATATTTGAGATTTGTTTTATTAGGCGGGATTTCGATAGGTACTCTTTCGACAATTTCTAATCCATATCCAGCAAGGCCTATAAATTTGCGGGGATTATTGGTAATCAGTCTAAGTTTTTTTGCTCCAAGAGCTACAAGAATCTGAGCCCCTATTCCATAATCTCTATGATCAGGTTTAAATCCCAATTGTCTGTTTGCTTCTACAGTATCTACTCCATTATCCTGAAGAGCATAAGCTTTAATTTTATTAACCAAACCGATGCCCCTTCCTTCATGATTTAGAATGTAAAGGATTATACCCTTACCTTCTTTGTTAATCATCTCCATGGATCTATGAAGCTGTTCCCCACAATCGCATCGGGTAGAGTGAAAGATGTCCCCTGTTAAACACTGAGAATGAGCCCTTGTAAGGACCGGCTCGTCTTTTTTTATTCTGCCTTTTACTAAAGCAACATTATGTTCTCCATGAATAATGTCTTTAAAAAGCATTAGCCTGAAGTTCCCAAATTTTGTTGGAAGATTTGATTCTTCTATTTTTTTTACCAGGGTCTCATGTCTTAATCTGTATTTAATTAAATCAGCAATAGTAAGAATTGGAATGTCATGTTTCTGGCTGAATTTTTCCAGTTGAGGCATTCGAGCCATCGTCCCATCTTCATTCATGATTTCACATATTACAGCCGATGGGTTTAAGCCTGCCAGTCGAGCGATATCCAGTGAAGCTTCAGTCTGGCCTGCTCTCTCAAGTACACCACCATCCTTTGCTTGAAGTGGGAATACATGGCCTGGACGAGCTAAATCAGATGGGAGAGTTTTGGGGTCAATTGCAGTTAAAATTGTTTTTGCGCGGTCGTATGCAGAGATTCCTGTGCTGATTCCTTTTTTTGCGTCTATAGAAATAGTAAAAGCTGTTTGGAATAGAGCAGTGTTATCATTAACCATCGGCGGGAGGTCGAGTTCTTTCAGCCTTTCCTTTGTCAATGGCGTGCATATGAGTCCGCGTCCATGTTTAGCCATAAAATTGATGATGTCAGGGGTAACCTTCTCCGCAACAACCATAAGATCGCCTTCATTCTCTCTCTCCTCATCATCCACTATTATTATGAGTCTTCCTGATTTTACTGCTTTTATTGCTTGTTCCACGGAGGCTATTTTCATTATTTATCCTTGGCTATTTTTCTTTATTTTGTTTATAAAATTATACATATATTTTCCTATTATGTCACATTCTATGTTGACTTTATCTCCTTTTTTTAATGTTCCTAAATTGGAATTTTTTATTGTGATGGGAATGAGGTCTACACAAAAAGAAGAAGCTGTTATTTCTGAAATAGTAAGGCTTACTCCGTTTAGAGCTATGGATCCTTTGTATATGAAGTATTGTGACAGTTCTGAAGGGAGAGAAATTGTCAGAGTTTTCCCATCTTTCTTTCTGCTGATCTTTAAAACCTTTTCTGTACTGTCAATGTGCCCTGTAACGAGATGCCCGCTCAGGAGGGAATCGAGAGTCAAAGGAAGTTCTATGTTTAGCATTTCGCCGGAATGAAGAGAGCTTAGATTTGTTTTTTTCAATGTTTCTTCTGAAAGATTGAAAAAGAGAGTATTTTTTTCTTTTTTTATAACGCTTAAACACACACCGTTTACAGCCAGGCTATCCCCTATTTCTAATTTTGAAGCGAGAGAAATGGTTTCTACGGCCAATTCTTTTTTTCCAAGACGAAAACCTTTAAACCTGCCGATGTGGTTAATGATTCCAGTAAACATCAGAAATACCCTTCTAAGATAAAGCCATTATCTTCATGGAAAGTTTTTATTTTTTTTAAGTTTGTTGCATCTTTAATGAAGTTTACACCTTTTCCTTGAAAAAATGTAGGGGCATTTCTGCCTCCTATTAGTTTGGGAGAAAGAATTATGAAAATCTTGTCGAGTAATTTCTCTTCAAGAAAAGATGTAAGAAGAGAAGCCCCCCCCTCTACAAGAATGCTTGATATTTCATGCTGTCCAAGCCAGGAAAGCACTTCTTTCAGGTCAATCCTTGAAGAGGAATTAGTGAGAACTATTACCTCTACACCTTTTTTTCTTAGAATATCTGCTTTTTTCTGGGAATTATTTTTGAGAGTAAAAACAATAATCCTTCCTTTGGAGAGGGTGTCCAACATTTTAGCCTTGAGAGGGAAACGGAGTTTTGTATCAAGAATTATACGGGTTATGCGTTTGTCTTTCCAGTTAGGATGTCTTACGGTTAAAAGTGGATCATCCTTGATTAATGTATTTATTCCTACCATGATGGCATCGACTTCTCCTCTCAACAGATGAGAATATTCTATTTCAGAAGGAGAAGATATCCATTGTGAATCAAGCGTTTTTGTTGCTATTTTTCCATCGAGGCTCATGGCAACTTTGCCGATGACAAAAGGTTTATTTTGAGTTATGTATTTGATGTAGATTTCATTTAGCTGACTGTTTTTATTTTCGAGAAGACCGAGAGAAAGAGGTATACCTGCACATCTTATTTTTTCTATGCTTTTTTTGTAAACAAGAGGATTAAGATCAGGGGAAGAGATAACCACTCTTTTTAGATTTGCATTGATAATCATATCCACACAGGGAGGAGTTCTTCCCCAATGTAAACAGGGTTCAAGAGTTATGTATGCAATACTGCCTTTTGCTAAAGAACCTGCTCTCTTGAGTGCTATTGCTTCAGCATGAGGGGTGCCAATTTTTTTGTGATAGCCGTAACCAACTATAGCATCTTTTTTAACTATAACTGCTCCGACATAAGGATTTGGGCTGGTCCATCCTATAGCCTTCTCAGCTAAAGCATATGCCATTAACATATATGATGTGTCTTTTAGTGTGTTCATGAAAGAAGTGCTTTAGTAAATTCTTCAGGTGAGAAATGAATCATGTCTTTTTCTTCTTCCCCTATCCCGATAAATTTAATGGGAAGCTTCAATTCATCAACAATACTGATTACGCTTCCGCCTTTTGCGGTTCCATCAAGCTTTGTAAGAAAGATTCCAGTCAAGCCTGAAAACTTTAAGAATTGTCTTGCCTGAACTAGGGCATTTTGGCCAATACTTGCATCTAATACGAGAAGAGTTTCATGTGGTGCCCCCTGAATTTCTCTGGAGATGACTCTCTTTATTTTTTCGAGTTCATTCATGAGGTTAGTGTCGGTATGAATCCTCCCCGCAGTATCTATCAAAAGAATCTGTGCATTGTGAGCCTTGAAAGATTGGATAGCATCATATATGACTGATGCTGGATCTGCTCTGTACTGTCCTTTTATCACTGGAACATTCAAATGTTTTCCCCATATGAGAAGTTGTTCCTGGGCCGCAGCTCTGAATGTATCTCCTGCTACCATAAGAATATCTTTTCCTTTTTCTTTGAAATAACAGGCAAGCTTTGCAAGCGACGTGGTCTTCCCTCCTCCATTAACGCCTACAAGCATAATGACAGTCTTATCGTGGTTGAAGTTGAGATGAGATGGGAATTGTGAAAGGATTTGAATGATTTCTTCTTCAAGAATTTTTTTTATTAATGGAAAGGAGTCTTTTTTTTTGCTTTTTGCCTCGATGGATTGAATAATTTTTTCGCTAGATTTAATCCCCACGTCTGCAAGAATCATCGCCTCTTGTAAGATATCGAGAATCTCTTCTCTTTCCTTTTTGCTTTGAAGGAAGTTATCGAGTTTTTCTTTGAAAACCTCACGGGTGTTTGATAATTTCTCCTTTAAGTTTATGATCATTTCGGGATAATTATATTTTTCACTCATTCTAAAGTCAATTGAGTCTGGGAGTATAAAAGGATTTTTTGGGCGAGCTGGAAAAATCCATTTCATAAACAGGAGAAATGAGGATGGTTTTATTTTTCTGAAAAATAGAACCGTCCCCTTTATGTTTCAGAAGAGATATGTTAAATTTAGAAAATAAATGAATGAATCTGTATGGATATTTCCCTGTATTCAAGATGAAGTGACGCGTCTATCTTTAGAACTCGGTATCCCCCTTCAAATTGCTAATATACTGGTTAATAGAAATATATGCGATGTAGAATCTGCTCATAAATTTCTATATGGAACTATTGATGACCTTCATGACCCTTTCCTTATGTCCGGAATGGAGCAAGCGGTAAATAGAATCAAAAAGGCAGTTGTTCAAAAAGAAAAGATTTTACTTTTTGGTGATTACGATGTAGATGGGATTCTTTCTATAGTTGTTCTTTTAAAAACATTGAAGTTTTTAGGGCTTGACCCAGACTATTATATACCTGACAGATTAAAAGAAGGATATGGGATAAAAGAGGAACATATTAAAATCGTTCTTCAAAGAAAAGCGACCTTGTTAATAAGTGTAGACTCCGGAATAAAAGCGGTCAAATTTGTGGATCGGGCAAAAGAAAATGGTATAGATGTTATAATAACAGATCATCATCAGCCAGGGGATTCCCTTCCTGATGCCTTGGCAATCTTGAACCCAGTTCTCAAGAGCTCTGGTTATCCAGATAAAAAATTAGCGGGTATTGGAGTCGTTTTTAAATTGATTCAAGCACTTATGATGGGGGAAAAAGAGTCTCGCGAGCTAAGCCGTTATTTAAAGTTTGTTTCCATCGGTACAATAACAGATGTTGTAAGTTTAAGGGGAGAAAACAGAGTCTTTGTTAAGTTTGGCCTAAAAGAGCTTGAAAGTATTTCAAATAAAGGATTGAGTAGTTTGATGGAAATGTGCAGTTTGAAGAGAGAAAATATAACAGTTGGGGATATTGGATTCAGAGTAGGGCCTCGAATAAATGCTGCAGGAAGAATAGGAAGAGCGGATCTGGCAGTAGAGCTTTTTTTTGCAGAAACAGGCCAGAGAGCAAGAGAACTTGCAACCGAGCTCGATAGATTGAACTCTAAAAGACAAAAGATAGAAGAGAAAATATATAATCAGGCTGTAATAAAGATAAAAGAGAGATCTATTGATAAACATTACAGGCTTCTCTTAATAGGCAGTGAAGAATGGCATCGTGGAGTAATCGGAATAGTTGCTTCAAAGCTTAAAGATAATTTTCATAGGCCTGTTATTCTTTTTGTTTATAAAGATGGGAAAGCTTATGGTTCGGGAAGAAGCATTCGTGAATTTTCTCTTATAGAATGTTTGAATGAAAATAGAAAATTCTTTATAAACTACGGTGGTCATCCCATGGCTGTAGGCTGTGAGGTTTCTTGTGAAAATATGAAATCTATGAAAGAGGCATTGAATGCATATGCAAAAGTAAGGCTAAAAGATGAAGATCTAAAGAAGAAAATCTATATAGATGCAAAGATAGATTTTAATTCGATAGATGTTTCTTTTTTCGAGAATTTGTCTCTTCTTTCTCCTTTTGGTGTAGGAAATCCTAATCCTTTATTTTTAGCGGAGAAGGTAGAAGTTGCGGTAGAACCTAAAAAGATAAACAGGAAGCACAGCAAGTTTTTTGTAAGGCAAGACGGAAGGATATTTGAAGCCTTAGGATGGAAAAAAGGTGAGTGGGCAGATACCATCTGTAAAGGTGACGTAATAGACTTAGTTTTTTCATTCCAGATTTCTAATTATTTAGGTGAAAGGAAGTATTACCTTTCAATTGAGGATCTCAGAAAAAGCTCATAAGAGGGGGAAAAACCTGAGCAGTAGGAAATTGAATAAATAAATTTATAATACGAGCATAGGATAATATTGGAATTATTATTTTTGGTAAATTAGAAGTATGAGAAGAGAGAAATTTCATATTACAAAATTCCTAAAATATTGCATCTTCACTCTACTCATTATTATTGTAGCTATAATTATTGCAAATTTTTCAATCCGATCGTTAAAACAACCGAAAATTGCGATGAAGTCAGAAAAAAAAGATATTTTAGAATCTGAGAGAAGAGAGGCTATAGAGCATTTTGAGGAAAAAGGAGGAAAAGCGAATCTTAAGATTCAAGCAGATAAACAATATCTCGGGGAAGACGGTCTTTATCACTTAGAAGGAAATGTAGAGGTTGTTTTTTTGGATAAAGGTGAAGAACAGGATATTTTCCTATCAGGAGATAAGATATCTTACGATAAAAATAAAAAAAATTTTTTTTCAAGATATCACTCGGAGATAAGATTTAAAGATATAGTCGTTAGCTCTTCTTCTTTAGAATATCATAGAAATTGGGAAGTTTTGAGAAGCAATGATGTTATTAATTTTGTTTCAGACCGTTTTAAAGGTTCTGCAATAGGAATGGTTTATTCGATAAAGAATGGGAACATAAAACTTCTCAAAAACGTAAGCTTGGAGCTGAAAAGAGGTTTAAATACTCATTTTCCTTTTATAATTAAAGGTAGAAGAATGGAATATTCAAGACCAGGAAGAAGAGGAGTGATAAAGGGTAATGTCAGGTTATTTCATGGGAATAGTAGTGCAAAATCAGATTCAGGGGAATTTGAGTTGTTTCCGTCTGAGGATCTTATTAAAAGCCTGTCATTGAAAGGCAATGCTAAAGCGTCTCTTATTACAGAGGAAGGGAAGGAAGTTCCTTCTAATCGAGGTTATTTTGTTCTTTATAATGAAAAAAGGGAAATTAAGGCAGATGAAATATATATCAGGAGATTTAAGGATGTTCCAGAAGTCAATAAAGTAGCGGCAAAGGGAAATTCCTCTGTTAAATTTATTTCAGCATCTGGAAAATTCAGTCTGATTCAAGGAGAAAACATCGAATTTGTCTTTAGTAAAGATGGAAAATTGAGCGAATTTAACGCTACAGAAAATGTTATTATAATAGAAGAGGCTGGAAGTCCTGAAGACTGTGAATATATTAGTGGGGAATCTCTGGTTTTAGAAGCCAAACCTGAAAATATCCTTCACTTAAAAGGAAGCTCTCAAAAGAAAGCGAGGATTTGGTGCAAAGAATATGAAATTTATTCTGATAACATTGATATTTTTCTTGATAGCAATGACTTAGAAGCCAGAGATGGAGTGAGAGTTGTTCTCAAGGAAGGAACGAAAGAGGAAAAACAATTTGGCTTTTTTTCAAAGAAAGAACACATCTTAATATCAGCAGAACAAATGAGAAATGATGAAGATAAGAATCGTTTTTCATTTAAGGAAAACATAAGAATGTGGCAGGCTAATAGAGTACTTCAAGCCAGTGAACTTTACTTCGATAGAGACACGGGAAAGATTTTTTGCAGAGAAGGCATAAGATCTTTTTTTGCTTATAAGACAAAGGATAAAAAAGAAAAAAAAGTGGAGATTGATGCTCGCAGAATGGATTTTATACCCGATAAGAGTCTTATTCTCTATACAGAAAAAACTTCATTGAAGCTAAAAAATGTAAATCTTCATGCTGAAGCCATTTCTGTTTATCTGGATGAAGAAAGTGGAGACATTAAAAATATTGTAGCTTCAGGAAAAGTTATCATCACTCAAGATAAAAATGAAGGCAGGGGGGAAAAAGCAAGATTTGATTCTTCCGAAGAAACGATAGTTCTTTCAGGAAATCCCGTTTTGATAAATAAAGATATGGGAAGAATAGAGGGAGATAAATTGACTTTTTATATAGCCGATGATAAAATTGTTGTTGAAAATAAAAATCAAGTAAGGTCAAAAACATTCATAAAATCGTGAAGAATGAAGGGTTGTTTAGAAGCATTAGAACTGGAGAAAAGCTATCATGGTAAGAAGGTGGTATGCCATGTCTCGATTCGTGTCAAGAATGGAGAAATAGTCGGTCTCCTTGGGCCTAACGGAGCTGGAAAGACTACAACTTTTTCTTTAATTCTCGGACTTATCTCTAAGGATTCAGGGAGGATTTTTTTAAAAGGAGAGGAAATCACTGAGATTCCCATGTTTTCAAGAGCAAGAAAAGGTTTATGCCTGCTTCCTCAGGAACCTTCTGTGTTTAGAAAACTTACAGTTGAGGATAACCTTTTAAGTATAAAAGAGGCAATACGTGAGCCTTTATCTAAAGGAAACGGAAATATTTCAGGGATTCTAAGAGAATTTGGTCTCGAAAAACTTACACACGCAAGAGCTTATACTTTATCTGGAGGAGAAAGGAGAAGGCTCGAAATAGCTCGAGCTATGATTGCAAATCCAGAATATATGCTTCTTGATGAGCCATTTACGGGAATAGACCCTTTGGCAGTTTTAGACCTTCAGGATATAATTTTCTCATTGAAAGAAAAGGGAATAGGTGTTCTCATAACAGATCACAATGTCAGGGAAACTTTAAAAATTACAGATCGTGCTTATATCATAGATAAAGGGAAAATACTGAAAGAAGGAACACCATCCGAATTGGTTTCTTCTGATCAAGTAAAGAAGATATATCTAGGGGAGGATTTTAATCTTGATTAAGGGAAAGCAGATGTTGAAACAGGAGATTTTATGGTGTTAAAACAGCGGTTAGAGCAGAAACAGGTTCAGAGACTTATTCTTGCTCCTGCTTTACAGCAGGCCATAAAACTGCTCCCGTTGACGAATCTTGAACTTATCGAAATCATAGATGAAGAGCTCTCTCAAAATCCTATGCTTGAGGTCGAGGAGGAGACAGTAGAAAAAACAGAAGAGGAAGAACAGAGAAAAGAAGAAGAGATTAATACCAAGAATGATGAAACAGGAAATTCTGATATCAAAGAAAGTGTAAATTCTCGAGAAAAGGAAGATCAGGAATTTGAAGCTTATTTTCAAGAATATTTTGATAACGAATTTAGTTCCTTTTCTTCAGAGAAAAAAGAATCATATCAATTAGAAAACTTCGTCGCAAAAGGTACATCTCTATGGGATCATTTAAACTGGCAGGCCAATCTTGAGTTTTTTGATGAAAAAGATAAAGAGACTGCAAAATACATTATTGGAAATATAAATGAAGAAGGCTATCTTATGGTTTCTATTGAAGAAATAGCTGATGTCATGAGAGTATCCGTAGAGAGAATTAACAGGATTCTAGATAAAATCAAGAGATTTGATCCACTTGGTGTGGGAAGTCTGACTCTTAGAGAATGTCTCTTGACTCAGATTGACTATTTCGGGATCAAAAATAAAGTTATTCGTAATATTGTAAACAATCACCTTCATCTTCTGGAGAATTCTAATTACACTCAATTAACACGGATTCTTGGTATTTCAGTCTCAGAACTTAAATCTTGTGTAGAAATTATAAAAAAGTTAAATCCTACCCCTGGAAGAAAATATAACGAAGAAAAGACTTTTTATGTGGTTCCGGACATTATAGTTAAAAAAGAAGATGATGAATGGAAAATTACATTGAACGATGAGGGATTGCCACATCTGAAGATTAATGGCTATTATAAAAAGCTATTGAACAAAGCCTCAAAGGAAAATTCTGAAGCATGCAGATTTCTGAAAGATAAGATGAAAAAAGCATTCTGGTTTTTGCATAGCCTGGACCAGAGGAATCGGACTATTTACAAGGTTGCAAAATATGTTGTAGATAAGCAGAAAGACTTTATAGAGAAAGGAATAGAATATATTAAACCTTTGACTTTGATAGAATTGGCACAGGAAATTGGGGTTCATGAATCTACTGTGGGACGGGTAGTTACGAACAAATTTATGATAACCCCTCGTGGAATATTTCCTCTTAAATACTTCTTTCATAAATCATTATCTTGTAACTATGGAGAAGAAGTCTCTTCTTTGATAGTAAAAGAAAAAATAAAAAAACTTATAGAGAATGAAGACAAAAAAAATCCCTTGAGTGATGTTGAAATTAAGGATATATTAGCGAAGTTAAACTTTAAAATTGCGAGAAGGACAGTAGCGAAATACAGAAAACAGATGAATATCCCGCCTTCCCATATAAGAAAAAGAAAATACTTGATGGAGGAATCGTGATGAACATAAATATTACTGCACGTCGGTCGAAAATAACTCCTGAAGTCAGAAAATATTGTCAGAAAAGAATTAAGCTTTTAGAAAAAATATTGGGATATCCCCTGGAAAATAAGATTATTATATCTGTTGAAAAATTCAGACATAAAGCAGAAATTCATATAAAGAGAAAAGGTACTACTTTAAACTCAGTAGAAGAAAGTAATGATATATTGACTTCTTTAGGTAGAGCTTTTGATAACATGGAAAAGAGAGTAAAAAAAGAGCAGGAGAAGTTGAGAGAGGGGAAAAGGAGGAGAAATAAAGAAATGAATGTATTTCCTTCGGTTTTAGAAGTTGAGGAAGAGCAAAGAAAAATTATTAGAAGCAACCTTTTTTCTTTAAAACCAATGTCTATTGAAGAGGCAGTTATCCAATTTGAAAATTCTAAAAGAGAGGTACTCATGTTTAGAAGATTTGAATCTGAAAAATGGGCTGTTCTTTATCTAAGGAAAGATGGAAATTATGGATTGGTGGAGCCTGATTAGAAAATTGTTATAGAGAGATATTAAATTGAAAATAAATAAACTATTGCAGCAAGATATGATCATTACAGAGATCGAGTCTAAGGAAAGGGAAGATATTATCAAAGAAATGGTTCATTTTATAAAGAAAAGAAATAAGATTAACAAAGAAAAGGACCTTTATGAGAAACTTCTTCAGAGGGAAAAACTCGGCAGTACTGCTATCGGAGGTGGAGTGGCAATTCCTCATTGCAAGATTAAAGGTTTAAAAGAACCTATAGTCATGCTGGCTGTCTCTTTTAATGGTGTGAATTTTTATTCTCTCGATGGAAAACCTTCCTATATATTTTTTCTGGTTGTTTCTTCTCCCGATAACCCAAGCGTGAACCTTCAGATTTTGGCCGCGATTGCTCATCTTGTGAGAAAATCAAATTCTTTATTAAAAAAAATACTCGAAGCCAAAATACCAAGCTCTATTCTGGATGTTATTCGAGAGGAAGAAGAAAAAATAAATGATTAATGGGAGAGATTCTTCCCTAAATATTAGAGATTTTTATAAAAAGGAAAAAGATTTACTTAAACTTAAGTCTGTCTTAAAAGATTTCGGGTTTTCAAGAGAAATTACAAAATCGCCTTTAAAAAAAGGTATGCTGAGTGTCCTGATTCTGGGGAAAAGGGATATAAAGGAAATAAAGCCTTTATCATTTAAAGCGCAAAGAGAGGCCATAAGAAAGAAAATAAAGAACAATGTATCCTGCATTATTCTTTCTGATAATATTCCATCTTTTCATACTCTGGAAGAGGAAGCCCGGGAGAAGGGGTTGTCACTTTTTTGTTCTAAACTTCCTGAAAAGAATTGTCAGGAGGGAGTAAAAAATGCACTTTCGCTGTTTAGGCTAAATCAGATTATTATTTCAGGGGGGGTGCTTAAGGTCTGTGGACTGGGGATACTCATAATTGGTGATAGCGGGATAGGAAAAAGCGAAAGTGCTCTTGAACTTATAGAAAGAGGTCATCGTTTTATATCCGATGATGTTACGCAAATAGAAATTACAGAAAAGGGCAAATTAGTAGGTTCAGCACCGGCGCTCAGTCGTAATTTCATGGAGATTAGAGGGCTGGGAATAATTAACATTAAAGAAATATTTACATCAAAAAGCGTCAGTAGAAAGGCAGAAATTAATCTGGTTATTAATTTGAAGGGCTGGGAAAGAAATAAAGAGTATGACAGGTTAGGATTAAAGTTCCCTGAAGATTATAAAATTTTAGGAAAGAAAATCCCCCAAATCAACATTTATGTAGCACCGGGAAGGAATGTTGCTACCTTGATTGAGATAGCTTGTAAAGTACATTTGTTGAGAAAAAAGGGTTACCATGCAGGGGAAGAAATAACAAGAAGGTTAGATAATGCTATATCGGTGAATAAATCAGGGGAATGAGGGCGCCCGCTCAGTCTTACATACGGTCTTGTCATCCACTAACTTTCGCTGAATAATAATTTAATATGTTAAGATTTAGTGATTTTGAAGCATCTGACCTGGGGGGAATGGTCTTGTAATCATGTGCGTTAATACATTTTTTGCCATAGAGCAGAGAGTGAAGTAGGATGAAAGGCAGTAAATTCTTAATTATTACCGGAATGTCGGGCTCTGGTAAAACGACCGTAAGCCGTTTTCTTGAAGATTTGGGATATTATTGTATGGATAATTTGCCTGCAAAGCTTATTCCTGGTTTCGTAGGACTCTGGAAGAGAAAAGAAGTTGAGATAGAAAAGGTTGCACTTGTGATAGATATTAGAGAAATTGGATTTGAAAAAGAATTTCCTCGAGTATTAAAGAATATTCGCAAAAGCATCTTACCTTACTTGATATTTCTTGATGCTTCTAATGAAACTCTTATTAAAAGATTTAGCGAAACAAGACGTCCTCACCCGATTACTGGAAGAAAATCAGTCATGGAAAGTTTAATATTGGAGAGAAAGAGGTTGGCTGTCATAAAGAATCTGTCTGATGAAGTGATTGATACAAGCTCTACAAGTATATCCGAGTTAAGAAAGATTCTTGCAAGAAGATTTTTAGAAAGAAAGAGACTGAGAATGCAAATTGTGATCATTAGTTTTGGATATAAATATGGTATACCATTGGATTCAGATATGGTTTTTGATACCAGGTTTTTGCCGAATCCCTTTTATGTTGACTCTTTGAGAGATAAGACGGGAAGAAGTAAGAGTGTTATAGAATATGTTCTCGGTTCCAAAGAGACAAAAAAATATATGGAGGAATTATATAGATTTGTAGATTATCTTATGCCGAAATTTGAAGAAGAAGGAAAAACTAACCTTACGATTTCTATAGGGTGTACTGGAGGAAAACACAGATCTGTCGTATTAGCCAAAAAGTTAAGAGAATTCCTTACAGGGAGGGGTTACAGCGTAAAAATCTATCATAGAGATATATTCAAATAAATTATATTTCTTATTTGGTTCGCTCAAGAAATGCAATTTATAAAAATTTATAATAGGTTAAATGTTTGATTAAATTTTTATACTGCAGATAAAAACATTTAAATTTACAGAGTTTAAATGGTAAAATAATCAGGTTGTGGATTTTGTTGTAGAAAATATGTTGAAGACACTGAGTAGTGAGTTACAAGATAAAGACATTTAGGTGAATTTCGGGCAAAAATGATTGGTGGAATAATAGTTTCACATGGAAAATTAGCTGAAGAGCTTTTAAATGCACTTGCTATTATCCTTGGTGAAGTGGTCAACATAGAGGCAATCTCAATCGGTTGGTATGATGATATTGAAGAATCCAAAAAAAAGATAAATCAATCAATAAAAAGAGTAGATCAGAAAAATGGGGTATTAATATTTACAGATATGTTTGGAGGCACTCCATCTAATTTGAGTATTAGTTTTTTGAAAAATAATCAGGTTGAAATAATTACAGGGGTAAATCTTCCGATGTTGATTAAGTTTGTATCTCTCCAGAGAAGTAATAATTTGAAAGACGTATCGAAAAAGGTTGTTGAGCAGGGTAAGAAAAATATTCATTGGGCAAGTGCTCTCTTGAGTACGAAGCACTGATATTACTCAAGATTTATGTTAGAAAAAAACCTCACGATTATAAATAGATTAGGATTGCATGCAAGAGCTGCGGTTAAATTTGTTAATGTCGCAAATCGTTTTAATTCTTCAATCAAAATAGAGAAAGATGGCAATGAAGTTGATGGAAAAAGTATTCTTGGGATTCTTACTTTAGCTGCTGTTAAGGGCTCTCAAATTAAATTAAGAATTTCAGGAGAAGATGAAAAAGCTGCATTAAATGCATTAGTAACTCTTATTAAGGATAAATTTCATGAGGAAGAGTAAGGCTTAAATGGATCATTTCAGATTACGAGGAGTAGCTGTCTCTCCCGGGGTTGCTATAGGCGAAGCGTCACTTAAGGAGAATGTAGTTTTTACTGTAAGGAAAGAAAGTATTTATACAGATGAAGTTGAAAAAGAGATAAAACGCCTGAAAAAAGCAATTGAAAAAACAAAAGAACAATTAACAGTCATAAGAGAAAAAATAAGAGAAAAGATAGGGGAAGAACATTCTTTTATTTTTGATGCCCACATCCTTATTCTTGAAGATAAATCCTTGCTTTCAAGTCTTGAAGAGAATATTCGAAAAGAAAATTGTAAGGCAGAGTGGGCTATTTCGAAAATACATGATGATTACATGGCAGTTTTTGAATACATAAAAGATGATTATTTCAGGCAAAGAAAATATGATGTATCCGATGTTCTGGGTAAACTCTACCGCAACTTAAAACCTACGGGAGAAAAAAAGAGAGATGAAAGAAAAAATATAGTGTTGGTTGCCCATGATCTTCTCCCTTCAGAGGCAGCATTAAGATTCAGCAAAGGAGACGTCCTGGCTGTTGCCCTTGATATGGGTGGACAAACTTCGCATACGGCAATTCTTGCTCGGTCTTTAAACATTCCTGCTGTTGTAGGGCTTAGTGATGTTACTAAGAGGGTTAAGGATGGTGATTCTATAATTGTAGATGGGACAGATGGGGAAGTTATAATTAATCCTCCGGTAGCTATCAAAAAAGAATTTGTCAGTAAAAAGAATAAATATGATGACTATCGCAAAGAGCTTAAGAAAACAGCCAAACTGGAGTCTGTTACGCTTGATGATATAAAATTTTTCCCTCTGGCAAACATTGAGCTTCCGGAGGAAGTTAACTTTGCATTTTCTTTAGGTGCAGAGGGAATTGGTCTTTTCAGGTCAGAATTTATCTATCTGCAGAACAAATCTATTCCCACTGAAGAGGACCATTTCCGAGTATATTCTAATATTGCAAAAGAGGCCTCTCCTGCACCGGTTTATATCAGAACTATAGATCTCGGAGGTGAAAAAAATCTGCCTCAATTGAATATAAAAAAAGAGCCCAATCCAGCCTTAGGTTTGAGAGCAATAAGATTTTCTTTAGTAGAGAGAGATATTTTCAAAATTCAACTTAGAGCGATTTTAAGAGCCAGTACTCAGAAGAATGTTCGTATTCTTATTCCAATGATTACAGAAATTGAAGAGATAGAAGAAGTGAAGTCAATTTTTGAAGAAGTTAAGGCAGAACTCAGAGGTCAAAAAATAAAATTTGATGAAAATATCCCCTTAGGCATAATGATTGAAGTGCCAGCTGCTGCAGCTCTGGCAGATGTATTAGTTAAAGAAGTGGATTACCTAAGCATAGGGACGAATGATCTCATACAATATTATTTGGCGGTTGATAGGTCAAATGAACTAGTTTCTTACCTGTTTAAACCGCTTCATCCTTCTGTATTAAGGCTAATAAAATTCATAATTGAGAGTGCAAAAAAGCATGGCAAAGAGGTTGCGGTCTGCGGAGAGATGGCAGCGGATCCAATTTCTGCCGTTGCTTTACTTGGCCTTGGATTGAAAAACTTCAGTATGAATCCAATATTTATTCCGAGGATAAAGAAAGTCCTACGGTCAATTGACTACAAAACTGCCCAGAAAATTGTGGAGAAAGCTATTCATTTAAAGACTAATCAAGAAATTGAAGAATATATTATAGAGAAAATTCTTGTCAGACATCCCAATGCATTCTTGGGGAAAAGAATTACTTAGAGCTTTTATCCTCTCTTCCATAATCGTCTACCAGTCGAATAATATCTGATTCATCTGAGGTTCCTATCCAGATCTCCATGATTCGAGCTTTTTTTTTATCGATACAACGGACCCGGTGAGGAGTCTTTTTAGTAATAAAAATCTCTTCGTTTTTTTCTGGCTGCCATACTCTATCGTCAACCGTTACTTCAAGACCTTTATCCAAAATAATCCAAAGTTCACTGCGAAAATTATGATATTGAAGTGACAGAGCTTGCCCGGGATTTACTGTAATTATTTTGATGCTTCCTGCCAGTCTGTGAGGAAAAGAACGGAATTTGCCCCATGGCCGAATATCTTCAAATATTTCTTTCTTAAAATTTTTGATATCTTCTGTCTCATTGGTTGGCATTAGTATTTCCCTTTACCAAGAGAATACACTGTTCATCCCCCTGATATTTTTTTTATTAAAACTTTTCGGCTTTCTCAAAAATTATGCGATCATTCTTTTGACGAATCAGAATGGGACTTCGTCATCGTCTTCAATTTTAGTGGAAGATTTTTCTTCTTTAGGAAAATTATTAGAATTTTGCTCTGTATAGGGCTCTGTATCTGGGGTTTCTCCCTTTTTCCCGAGGAGGATTATATTTTGTGCATGTATTTCTGTGGTATATCTTTTATTTCCATCTTTGTCCTGCCAATTGCGAGTACGCAATCGTCCTTCTACTAAAATTTGTTTTCCTTGAATGAGGTATTTTTCACAGAATTCCGCAAGTTTTCCCCACGCCACTATCCTGTGCCATTCGGTACGATTAGTATTTTCGTTTGTGTTGGGGTTGAATAAGCGTTCGTTTGTAGCCAGATTAAAATTAGCCACTGGTCTTTCAGTTTGCGGAATGTACCTCAATTCAGGCTTGTTTCCGAGATGTCCGATTAAAATGACTTTGTTAAGACTGTTAATTTCTCTCATTTTTCTGATAATAATTCTTTAATTTTTTGTTGTGCAATTTTAGTTTCTTCTTCAAGAGGATATTTACTCACCAATAGCTTGAAAACAGAAAGAGCATCCTCTTTTTTACCTATTTCCATGAGACTTATCCCTTTTTTTAAATAGCCTGCAGGGATTTTATCTCCGCTGTGATAATTTAGGATCAATTCATTAAATTGATCTATCGCTTCCTCGAATTTCCTATGGCTGAAATAGCATTCTCCAATCCAGTAAAGGGCATTATCTGCCAGAGGACTTTCTGGAAATTGTTCCAGATAAATTTTAAATCCATCTATTGCAAGCTGAAAATTTCCCTTTAAGTAATCAGAATACGCCATATTATAGACTTCTTGCGGAGAAAGTCTGGGAGAGGGAAATGGTTGCTCTTCTTCTGTTTGTTCTTTTTCTACTGTTTTTTTGGGGGGAACCTGTTCTAATTCAGATTTTTTTTCCTCCTCCTTTTGTTCTTCAGGAGGATATGAAGCTTTTTTGATCTCTATTAAGTCTTCTGAAAATCGGGAGAGCCTCATGTTTATAGCCTCCAATTTCTCAAGCAGGATTTGATACTGAGCTGGAAGCTTTTTCTGGTCCTCTCTCACACTTGCCTGTTCGGACTGGAAAAGCTTACTCATGTTGATGAGTTCGTCTAATTGGCTTTTTATTATTTCTATATCTTCTTTGTTTTTCTCTATTTTCTTATCGAGTTCAAGGATCTGTTGTCTCAGGAGCTGTACATCTTTGTAGATTAGCTCATAAGCTTTTTTACTTTTGTCCATTCCTCCGAGCAAAAGAGGAAATAATAGGATGAGAAATATCCCTGGAGAAAGCCTTTTAATCATAGTTTATTTTTCGATTATAATGAAATGGGAACGTCTGTTTTTTTGCCAGGCTATTTCATTATGGCCAAGGTCAATAGGTTGACTCTTTCCATAAGAAATTATTTTTATCCTATCAGGAGAAATTCCAAGAGAGGAAAGATAGTCAAGTGTACTTTTTGCTCTTTTTTCTCCAAGCGCAAGGTTGTATTCTTCGGTTCCCCTTTCGTCACAGTGACCTTCAATAAGGATTTTAATTGTCGAGAATTTTTTAAGCCATACCGCATTGGATTCGAGAACAGGCTTTGCATCTTCCCTGATAAAATATTTGTCGAAATCAAAATGTATTATTTCTAAAGGTACTTCTTCATTTATTTGTTCGAGAGATTTCTTCATGAATATCTCTTCTTCTGTCAGTTCAGGTTCCTTAACCACAGGCGG
>Ga0209121_10001343_pt1 | contig 25732 bp, 24 predicted proteins | sample Cruoilmetagenom3_FD_187292 | JGI IMG/M metagenome (GOLD analysis project Ga0209121, IMG submission 187292) | Oil polluted marine microbial communities from Coal Oil Point, Santa Barbara, California, USA - Sample 3 (SPAdes) (version 2) | ecosystem: Environmental > Aquatic > Marine > Oil seeps ... | reverse complement strand
GCGCTGGCGCTGCTGGCGGAGGTGGAGCCTTTCGAGCCGGAGGCGATGGAGCCGCCGATGCGGGCACTGGCAGACGAACTGGGGCTCAAGGCTGGGCAACTGTTCGGCATCGTGCGCTGGGCGGTGACCGGGCAGAAGGTTGCGCCACCGCTGTTCGGGTCGCTAGCAGTCCTGGAGCGAGAGCGGGTGCTGGCGCGGTTGGGTGCGGCAGAGGAGACTCTGCTATCGCTCGCGTAGGGGGCTTGCCAGGCATGGGGGTCTGTGGTAGAATACGCAGCGCCTTGGGGGATCGTCTAATGGTAGGACAGTGGACTCTGAATCCATAAGTCCAGGTTCGAATCCTGGTCCCCCAGCTGCCCCTGTGCTGTTTTTAAGGTGCTGACGGGGCAAAAGGCCGCTGGCCCGTGCGGGGGCTGGCGGCCTGCGTTTTTATTTCTCGTCGGGTTGGTCCTTCTCGTTGGCGTAGTAGGTTCTGCCCATTTCGCAGGTTTGAGTGTCCTTGCCCCACCACACCAATCGTTGAATCAAGCGCACCATCAGGCTCTCCAGCCGTGCCTGGTAGCGCCAGAAGGCCCACGCCAGCCCGGCCGCCCCGCCGCCCAATGGGATCCACGTCCACCACGGCAACTCCGTCGCGTAGGCTCCCACCCAGCAGGAGACGAACACCCCCGGCAGCCGCCCCAGCGTGGCCAGTGCGACCATGCGAGGAATCGCGAGCGGGCTGAGTCCGATCAGGAAACAGGCGACGTCGTCGGGGACGAAAGGGAACAGAAAGACGAGGAAGAAAAACAGCGGCCCCTGGTGGCTGGCGATCCGATCCCAGTGTGCCAACTTAGCTGGGTTCGCCAGACGCTCGACCAGTGGCCGCCCGAACCAGCGTCCCAGGGTCATCGCCAGCGTCGTTCCCAGTGCTAGCCCCACCATGCTGTAGAGAGTGCCCAGCCAGATGCCGTACAGGTAGCCGTTCGACAGCCCTATGAATTGGCCTGGGACCGGCGCCAACAGCACCTGTGCTACGTTGAGCGCGATGCTGAGCAGTGGCCCCCACGGTCCCAAGCCCGCTATCCACTCCCGTATGCGCTCCTGGTCGCCGAAAAGGGCCCACAGCGATTCGTGCCAGTGCCACAGCGCCCCGCTGATGGCGACTGCCAACACGATCAGCATCACGGTACGTCGCCAGGACAGGCTGTGTCTCTCCTTACTCAATCTCTCTCTTACCTCCGAGGATATCCAGGCAGCCATCGCTTATGCTGCGGGGTTGTCCCGCTGATCAAGATTTTCCGGCGAAGGGTGAAGGGAACAGTGCGCTCAGTCGCACTGCCCATGCCGTGGTGGCTTCAGCCCCAGTGTGAACAGGAAACCGGCTGCTACGATCGCTGCCGTCACGCCAAAGAGCGTGGTGTACGAAGTTGCCTCCAGCAGCCACCCGCCCGCCATCGGCGCCAATGTCAGCACCCCCATGATGGTGTTGCCCAGGCCAACGTAGGCCGGTCGCATTCCCTCCGGCGCGATCTCCAACAGGTAGTTGAAGAAACCCAGCATCCATGCGCTGTTTACAACTCCTAGCGATACGTAGACGAAAGGGTATGCCTGGGCCAGCCAGCCACCGCCCGCCAGATGCGCGGCCAATGCAAACAGGGGCCCTGTCACGGCCGCGGCGCTTCCGATGCGGGCCACGTATCGTGGCCCCCAGCGCTCACTGACCAGACCCATCACAACGCTGGCAATCACTCCCCCCACCGTCTGAGCGGCTACAAAGCCACCGATGACGCTCTGGGGCAGGTGCAGTACGTCGGCCGCATGTACCACGTAGAATGAGGTTGCCAGTCCCATCATGCCGACCAGGATGCGGCAGATCACCAGGCGACGAAAGGCCGGGTCGGTGGCCAGGAGCCTCAGCCAACTGCCCTGCATCCGCTTGTTCGTCTCCAGGGCCACGTCCTCTGGCGGGGGCTCCCGTATTGAGGCCAGTGCGATCACCGAAGGGATGAGCATCACACCTGCTAATGTGAAAAGCAGCGCGTAGTTGGTGGGAAAGGGGTGGCGGCCCAGGATCAGTCCCACCAGCGCCCCTACTCCGATCCCCGCCAGCCCGCTGATGACTTGCCCCATCCCCATTAAGCGCCCCCGCTGCTTGAGCGGGATGGCTCGTGCCAGGATGTCGAACCAGGCCACGCTGGCGAATCCGTCGCTGGCGGCGAAAAGGCCGAAGCAGATGAAGAACAGGACGAGCATGGCGGTGGGGTGGCGGGCCAGCCCGGCCCACAGCGCCAGCGCCGTTACCCAGAACGCGACCCGTCCGCTCAGCCCAGCGAGCATATACGGTTTCTTGCGTGGCTTGTCGTTGATCAGGCGGGCAACCGCCAGTTGGGGCAACAACCAGCCGCCGTTGAAGACCGTACCGACCAACCCGATTACGGGTGCCGACTCGGTCAATTGACGGACGAACGCCGGCATCACGCTGCTGGGGTTGATGAAAGTGAACGCCACCCCGAAGCAGATGTAGTCCACCAGGAAAGCGGCGAAATTCCAGCGGTAGTGCGGAGGCAGCGTGTTGATATCTTTGCTCACATTGCTTCTTCGGAGATGATCAGGTCGGCTGTGGCGACGTTGGTGGCAATGGGCACGTTATGGACGTTGCAGGCACGCAGCAGCGTCTGGATGTCGGGGTCGTGGGGGTGCTTATCGAGCGGGTCCACGAAAAAGAACACGGCGTCCACTTCGCCCTGCGCCACGCGGGACGCGATCTGTGCATCACCCCCGTATGGCCCCGAAAGCAGGCACTCGATATCTAGCCCTACTTTTTCGATCAACAGGTGTCCGGTTGTGGCTGTGGCGATGAGATTGAAACCCGTCAGTTTTTCCCGGTTGAACGTGGCAAAGGCGACCATGTCCGCCTTTTTGCCGTCGTGCGCGATCAATGCGATGGTTTTCTTTGGCATAGCACCTCCTATGACGCCCCAGAGTGTACCACGAAGTAGGATGCCGTCAAATTGTTCATTTGTCATTTGAACGGAGTTTGCTATACTATTGCTCGTGGTGCAAGGACGAAACGGAGCACTATGCCCGAAGACCTGCTGATTCACACCATTGGCCACAGTGACCACACTGTCGCGGCATTCGTTGACCTGCTGCGTCGCCACGGGATCACCCTCGTCGTAGACGTGCGCAGCCAGCCCTATAGCCGCTGGACGCCACAGTTCAACCGCGAGACGCTGGCCCGCGACCTCGACGATGCCGGTATCGCCTACCGCTTTATGGGCGACGCGCTTGGCGGCCGCCCTGCCGACCCGGCCCTGTACGACGCCGGGCAGGAGCGACCCGACTACCGGCGCGTGGAGCAGACGCCCGCGTACCAGGCCGGTATTGACCAGTTGCTCGATCTGGCCCGTGCCGAACAGGTGGCCGTGATGTGCAGCGAAGGAGACCACCGCCACTGTCACCGCCACCTGCTCATCACTCAGACTCTCCTGGACCGTGGCGCTCGTGTGCTCCACATCCAGCCCGACGGCAGGACGGTCGAGGGGGAGCCAGTGGCCCAACAGCTTTCGCTTTTTAGTGGAGTAGATGAGGAATGGGTAAATGAGTAGATGAGGAATGGGTAAGTGAGTATATGAGGCCCTCGTTTACTCATCTACTCATTACTCGTCTACTGTCCTTATGAGGAGACACCTATGGCTTACCTCTACACCATTGGCTACCAGCGCAAACCGCTGGCGACGTTCATCGGCCAATTGCGCCAGGCCGGCGTGGATGCAGTGATTGACGTGCGTCTGCGCAACACATCCCACCTGGCCGGCTACACCAAGCGGGACGACCTGGCCTTCCTGCTGCGGGAGGGATTCGGCATCGCCTACGAACACCACCCTGAACTGGCCCCCACTCCTGAGATTCTCGATGCCTATCGAGATGGCCAAGACTGGGTAGTCTACGAATCCTGCTTCCTCCCGCTGCTGGAGGAACGGGTGGCTGAGGAAGTAGGCCGTGAAATCCTGGCTCACTATCGGGCTCTGTGTCTCCTTTGCGCTGAACCGACCGCCGAGCACTGCCACCGCCGCCTGGTCGCCGAATACTGGGCCGCGCACTTGCCGGGGCTGAGTATCGTTCATTTGTAGAGAAGAGTGTAAAACGGAGGAACCATGCCGCCCCAGGAAGTCCTCATCCTGGCGATGACCAAAATGCTCAGCGGTATCTGCACGGCTGGGTTCACCCGCGAGCCCGATCCCGTCACCGGCCTGCGCTGGGTGCGCCCGGTGCGCGATTTTGACACGCTCCTGCCAGGCGATATGACCGACGCCAGCGGCCGCCTGGTGCAGTGCGGCGACGTGGTCGAACTGAACCTGCTCGCGCCGCGCCCCGACCCGCCCCACGTCGAGGACTGGCTTGCCGATTTCGTCCACCACCGGCCACGGCTGTTGCGCCGTCTGGAGGGGGAGAAGCGGGCACGCTTCTTCGCCCAATATCTCGACCGCGCCCCGGAGGACGTGCTCGTCAACTATACCCGCTCGCTCTGCCTGGTGCAGCCTGAGTGGGTGGGGGCACACTTCTCGCTGGACGGTTACTCTGGCAAGTATGAGGCGCGCATGGGTTTTGTGCTGGCGGGCGACGCCAACCATCCCCGGGCCACGAGCAAGCGCGGCGTTTCCGTGACCGATCTCAAGTGGCGTGCGCTGGGCCGGGCCTGGCTGGGCGGGAAAGGCGGCCACCTGACGTTGGATCACGAGACGCTCTGCGAGCGGCTGGGGGCCGAAGCCATCTACCTGGCCGTCGGGTTGAGCCGCAATTGGCAGGGGGAATACTGGCCCCTCGTCGTCGGCGTGCACGTCGTGCCTGATTACGAAACAATGAACAATGAGACAATGAGACAATGAACAATGAGACAATGAAACAATGAACAATGAGCAAGTGACCAATGAACCAATGACCAAATCCCAATCTGTGTTGGATGAACTCGGTCTGACGCCTGCCCAGGCCCGCGAACTCCGGGGCAATGACCGCAGCCGCTTGCTCAACTTCCTCCTGCGTTGGGAGTGCATCGAGGAGGCCCACGCTTGCCTGGATGCCCTCATCCCGGCTAACCCCACGCTCGTCTCGCTGCTCGACCTGCGCGTGCGGGCTTTCCTGGCCCAGGACCGGCCCGACGACGCGCTGGCGGTGATGCGGGAGCGTCTGCGGCTTAAGACCTCTCTCACCGCCCGCTCGCTCCTGGCCCGCGTCCACCTGGCCCAGGGTGACGTGGAGACCGCCCACCAAATTGCCCGCGTCCTTGTCGAGGAACGGGAGGACAGCGTGATGGCCTGGGGGCTGCTGGGTGAGGTTGAACTGGCGCGAGGGGATACGGAGGCCGCGCTATCCGCCTACCGCCGTGTGAGTGAGTTGCGTCCCCATGGCCGTGCTTACTTGTTGGGAATGGTCGCCTTCTACCAGGCCCGCGATGACTTGGTGACCGCCAGCGGCTACGCCGTGCGGTTGCTACGCACGGCCGACGCGGAGAGGCCGCTGTCTGTCGCGTACCTGCGCCGGCTGCGCGATTATTTCCAGGCCAGCGGTGAGGAGACCCGCGTCGCCGACCTGGAGGCCGAACTGAAGCGCCGTTATGCGGACGAACTGGCCGGACTGCGGGCGGTTCTTTCCCCAGGCCCTCGGGCGCGCCCTGCCCCGACTATCCCCCCCTCTTTCCCCCCCATTGGGGAGGATGAAGGGGGGGCTGCCGAACCACTGCCCACCTTCGATCAGGTGCCTGTCTCCGAAGGGGAGCGGGAGCGCATCACGGAGGCCGTCGGACGGCTCTTTGGCTTCGAGACGCTCCTGCCCGGCCAGTTGGAGACCCTCGCCTGCGTCCTGCGCGGCGAGGATGTACTGACCATCCTGCCCACCGGCGGTGGTAAGTCGCTCTGTTACCAGCTCCCGGCGCTGCTGGCCGAACGCGGCACGACGCTGGTCATCTCGCCGCTCATCGCGCTGATGAAGGACCAGGTAGACTCGCTGCCAGCAGAGCTGCGGCGTCGAGCGGCCAATATTGATTACAGCCTGGAGAGGGGCGAGCGACGCCAGCGGCTGGAACGGGCCGCCGATGGGGCCTACCGGCTGCTCTACGCCGCGCCGGAGCGGTTGCGCCAGCCGCCCTTCCTGCACGCGCTGCGACGGGCGGGTGTCAACCTGCTGGTGATTGACGAGGCGCACTGCGTCAGCGTGTGGGGTCACGACTTTCGACCCGACTACCTGACCATCGGGCGGGCCCGGCAGGCGTTGGGCAATCCGCCGCTGCTGGGGCTGACCGCGACGGCACCGCCCCGCGTGCGGCGGGACATCATCCGCCACCTGGGCGATCCTTCGGCAAGCTCAGGGCAGGCTCCTTCGATCCTTCGGCTACGCTCAGGACAGGCAATTTCAGGGCAGGCTCCTTCGGCAGGCGGTCCGACAGGCTCACCGCAGGGCTCAGGGCATGGCATGCGCATCATCGCCGGCGACGTGACCCGCCCCAACCTGCAACTGGAGGTGTTCTACGCTCGCAATGCCGACGATAAACTGCGCCGCCTGCTGGCTTTCTGCCGGGCCGAACCCGGCAGCGGCATCGTCTATGCTGGCACCCGCGCCCGCTGCGAAGAACTGGCCGCGTTGCTGCGCACTCGCGGCATCGTCGCCGGCCACTACCACGCCGGTATCGCCGACCGGGCCGGGGTGCAGGACGACTTCATGGCCGGCCGCATCCGCGTCGTCGTGGCGACCATCGCCTTCGGCCTGGGCATTGACAAGCCGGACATCCGCTTCATCGTCCATTTCGTCCCGTCCAACTCGCTGGAGGCCTACTATCAGGAGGCCGGGCGGGCCGGGCGCGACGGGCTGCCTGCCCGTTGCCTATTGATGTATGCCCCCTCCGACCGGGCCACGCTGACCCGCCGCGCCCGCAAGGATGTGTTACCGGTCGAGTTCCTGCGGGCTGTCTACGCGGCCGTTAAACGCCGCCTGGTACCAGGGCTGGTCTCCGACCGTGCCCCCTTGTCCGGCCGGATCGCGGCGGCGGACCTGGAGCGCGACCTGCAGGCCGACGAGACGCGCCTGCGCGTCGCGCTGAGCCTGTTGGAGGAGGCGGGTCTGCTGCGGCGCGGCCCCGACCTGCCCCGCGCCGCCGTCGTCTGCCTGACGGCAGTAGGGCAAGATGGCATCTTGCCCCACGACCTGGCGGCCTTCTGCCATGCCGCCCGCCTGCGTCCCAGCCAATCGCTGACGCTGGACCTGGCGGACGTGGCGCGGCGGGCCGGACTGCCCCTTGATGACATTGAGCGGAGGGTATTGGAGTGGACCGACGCCGGCTGGCTGAACTACCACGCGGCCGGGCGTGACCTGCTGCTGGAACTGTTGCCGCCACCCATGGACGCCGCCGGGCGGATCGGGACGCTGCTGGAGCGGTACGAGACCATCCAGGCCCAGCGCGTGGATGAGATCGCCGCCTACGCTCAGACCGGTCGCTGCCGCCACGGTTACATCAACGCCTACCTGGGCGGCCGCACCATTGAGCGCTGCACCGCCTGCGATAACTGCGTAGAAATCCCGCCCCCGCCTGATGCTGGTCTGCCCGACGAGCGGGAACAGTTGTTGACTATCCTGCGCTGTGCATCGGCCGCGCCGTGGAGTTGGGGGCGGGCCAGCCTGGTGCGTATCCTGCGCGGTGACGACCGCGCTCGCCCCGGTAGGCAGCCGCTCCACGAGAGGGCCCGCGAAAACGCCGGTTTTGGGGCACTGGCCTTCCGCTCGCAGACGGCCGTCGAGCGTATGCTGGACCGGTTAGAGAGCGGTGGTTTTCTGCAAGCGCGTCGCCTTGGTCACGGCGGTGTTGTGCTCGACCTCACGCCCGCGGGCAAGGCGGCGTTGCAAGACCCGACTGCGTTGGATAGCCTGGTCGGTCCGACGGAGGAGCCGCCGCCGCCATCACCAACACCACGCAAGCCGTCTAACAAATCATCTGAGAAAGATGCGGTGGGATTGGATGTGGACGAGGTATTGTTCCAGACGCTGCGCGCGTGGCGGTTGGAGCGGGCCCACGCACAGGAGGTACCACCCTACTGTATCTTTCACGACAGCCACCTGCGGGCCATCGCTGCACACCGGCCCGTCACGCTGGAGGCTCTATCCGGGTTGAAGGGCGTTGGCCCGCGCAAACTGGAGAGGTATGGGGCTGCGGTGATTGAATTGGTGCATAGGCACCTGGAAGGAGGGACGGGTGAAGCGCAAACTCGAGATTAACTGGATGGAACTGGACGCTGCGTTCCAAACCGGCTCGTGGGAGATGCAGTCTTATCTGGACCTGGAGACGGGTGAGGTCGTAACGGTCACCGACGAGGTCTCCCGCTACCTGGAGGAGCCGCCGGACGAAGCGTTGTCTGACTGGATGCAAGAGATGCTCGAGGTGGCTCAGCAGGTCGAGGAGGGGTATGGCACCCGCTACATTGCGATTCCCCAGGCCGATAGCCACGAGGACTATCGCGATATGGAGCGTTTCATCTCCACGGTGCGCAACGATCGGTTGCGAGATCGGCTGTGGCAGGCGATCCAGGGCCGGGGGGCGTTTCGCTACTTCAAGGACGTCCTGGCCGAATACCCGGCCGAGCGAGAGCGCTGGTTTGCCTTCAAGGACCGCAGTATCCACGAGCGCATCTCCTGGTGGCTGGAGAGCGAGGGCATCGAACCGACCAACCCTATCGAACCGCCCGAGGAACCCGAACCGGAGCCCGAGGAGGAACCGTCCCGCGATGCGCTGATCGAGGACTTGACGCTGCTGCTGATCTACCTCTGCTCGTGGGAGGAGAAACTTGCGTCTGACCTCATCATCCGCCGCGCCTGGAAAGGGTATCTCTTCGAGGTGCTGGATGCGTTGGAGGAGGAGGGGTACATCAGCCAGACTCGCCGCGCCAAGTCGGTGACGTTGACGGAAGAGGGGATACTTCGGGCACAGGAGATCGAGGAGCGCTACACGTTTTGATGCGCAACACCCCCACGCACCTGTGTCGTCTGCGCTACTTCGGCGACGAGGAGCGCTGGGGTTTTGCCTTCTACACCTACAGCAACGAGAAGTACGAGTTGTCCATCTTCCCGTCGGGTGACTTCTACGGCACGCCGGAGGAGGCGTTCGACACGGCCGCGGGCGTCTATTTGACGTGAAGGGGTGTGGGTCAGCGCGGGTGGGCGCCAATGCCTCGGAAGAGGAGTGGTTGAACAGAGTAGCAGGAAGTGTTGCGATTTGAGCATGCTCGCGGACAGAGAAAACGAGAACGTAGGAGGAAACCAGCTTATGGCCCGTATGTACCCCAACCAACTCAGCCCAGACACGGAGAGCGACGCCGAGCGGCAGCTCTACCAAGCCTTCCGCGACGAGCTGGACAATAGCTACACCGTCTTCCACAGCGTCGCCTGGCAGTCGCTGGACGGCGAGGGCCGTCCTCGGGACGGGGAGGCTGACTTCGTCATTGTCCACCCCACGCGTGGCATCCTGGTACTGGAGGCCAAGGGCGGCACCATCCGCTGTGACCCCCGCACCGGCCACTGGACTAGCACCGACCGTGCCGGTCAGATCCACAAGATTAGGGATCCCTTCGCCCAGGCGCGGTACAGCAAGTACACGCTGGAGGAGCGGCTCCAGGTCATGTTGAAGATGCCCCGACACCGCATCAACGTCGGCCACGGCGTGGCTTTCCCTGACGTCATCGTCGGCGATGCATTGCTCGGTCTGGATGAGCCACGCCAGATCATCCTGGACAAGACCGATTTAGCTGGCCTCCCCAAATGGGTTGGTAGCATCTTGGCCTACTACCGTGGTGGGGAGAGCCAGCGTGGCACTGCTCCCGGTGAAGAGGGAGTCCAGGCGCTCATGGACCTATTAGGCAAAATCCGGGAACTGCGTCCTGCCCTATGGGGTGACTTCGTGCAGGAGCGAGAACAACTCATCCGCCTTACCGAGCAGCAGTATATGATCCTCGACGCACTCCAGAGGCAGCGCCGGGCGGCTATCTGCGGATGTGCCGGGTCTGGCAAGACTATGCTGGCCGCCGAGAAGGCCACCCGCCTGGCACGCCAGGGATTCCGTGTCCTGTTCACCTGTTTCAATAAGCACCTGGCTTCCGATCTGCGGGCCCGGTTGAAGCCATCCGTCAACCTCGACATCGTCAATTTCCACGCTCTGTGCTACAACCTGGCCCAGCAGGCTGGCGTGCTGCCGGTGAAGCGAGACGACCGGCGTTTCTTTGATCAGCAACTGCCCGAGGTGCTTATGGACGCCGCTGACGCTTTGGGTATTTGCTACGACGCCGTCATTGTGGACGAAGGGCAGGATTTTCGCGAGAACTGGTGGGTCCCGCTGCAGATGCTACTACGCGACCCCGATGACGGTATCCTCTACGTATTCTATGATGACAACCAGCGCCTCTACGTCCGGCACGGCACGTTTCCCGTCCAGCAACCACCCTATTGTCTGACCGTGAACTGCCGCAATACTCAGAACATCCATCAGATGGTCGTGAAATTCTACGAGGCCGAGGTTTCTCCCTCCGCGCGTGGCCCTCTTGGCCGGCAGGTGGAAGTAATCCCCTACGACGACCCGCAAAGCCTGCGGCCCACGCTGCAAAACATTCTGCGCTGGCTGACCGTGGACGAGCAGGTTCCTACAGACGAGATTGTCGTGCTCACACCCCGGGCGCTGAGCAAGGACCGGCTCTTACGGGGTAATGCTGGCGAGGGGCCGCTGTTGACTGATATCTGGCCGCCCTCGCCAGGCCAGGTCTACTGCACTACTATTTATGACTTCAAGGGGCTAGAGCGCGCCGTGGTCATTCTGGCAGATATACGCCGCTGGCCGCCCGAGTGGGATGATATGGTCCGGCTGCTCTATGTGGGTTGCTCACGCGCCCGCAACCACTTGATCGTACTGCTGGCCCAGAATGCTCCCCGCAAGGTGCAGAGAGCCTTCACGGCGATCAGGGGCTGCAAGTAGTGGCGGGGTGGACTGACAGGGCATTGCGGGCAGGAATGCCACGCCAACGGTGATTGTTCGCTGCATGACGCCCCCGAGACGGGGGCTGGAGCATAGGGCTCACTCGCGGATGTGGTCGTGAACGGGGTCGCTCACGGTCGGGCCGGGCCCGGTCAGGTATTTGGTCAGGCGGCGGGCCTGGAAACGTTCCAGGGCACGCAGCATGCACGGCGCCAAACCGCCGTGCTGAAAACCGCACCGCCGTAAACAGGCGGTACTGGGTGGCTTTTCCACTATCTCCACTCTTCCCAGCACCGGCTCTTCAGGCCGGTGCTTCTTGATCGGCTGACAGCCCCTCCAACTCCGCCACTTCCCCATCCCTCCGATGATACCCCATCTCCTCGACCATCTCCTTCGCTCTGGCCAAACCCTCCCGCGCCTTTTCCTGCTCGCCACAGGCCAGGTGCAGCCGGGCGTATTCTAGGTGGCAATCCGCCTCGTGCAACCGCATCCCTCCGCGCGTGGCGATGGACAGCACCTCCTCCAGGTCGCCCCGAGCCCGGTCCAGCGCGCCCGTGACCCGGCGCAGTCCTGCCCGGGCCAGCAGGCCGCGAAGCAGATAATCCTGCACCCCTGCCTGCCGCAGGCCGTCCACCGTCCGCTCCAGGTGGGCCGCGGCCTGGGAGAACATGCTTGCCCTGAGCGAACCTGTCCCGAGCGCAGCCGAGGGAGTCGAAGTACCTGTTCCCTCCTGCTGGGCCTGTAGCAGGTAGGCTCGCCCCAGGGAGAGGTGGTTCAGAGCGATGTCAAGAAGAATCCGAGAGCCACTCAGTACGATATCAAGGGCGTTTTCGGCCCGGCTTTGTACCTCCCAGTACTTTCCCTGGCCCAGCAGCAGGTCGCAGTATTGAAAGCCCGGGAGAGAGTAGAGGAGCGGAAACTGCGGCTGCCTCGCCTTTTGCATCTCCTCGGCCTCGCGGAAGGCGGCTGCGGCCTCCATCAAGTGGCCCGCCTGGTGCAGCCCATCGGCCAGGGTCGTTCGGTTGTACATTCGCATAAAGGCATCGCTGCTGCGATCGGCCAGGTCCACGCTCTGCCGGGCGTAGGCCAGAGCCTGGGCCATGTCGCCGCTGGTCAGGTAGAGTTCGCTGAGGTTTTCGGCAGATTGGGCAGCGTTCACCCAGCCCTCTCGCGCAATTGCCATCTCCAGACTGGCCTGCATGGGCTGGGCCGCCTCCGCCAGCCGGCCCAGCGCCCGCAGGTCAACGCCCGCCTCATTCAGGACCCAGCTTTTCCGAACCTCGGTGAGCCCATAAACGAGCTGGCGCCAGGGCGGGTCAAAGAAACCGGACAGGGCGGCCAGTTCAGCGCCAAGCGCTCCGAGCTTATTCTTGCTGAAAAACTCTTGCCCTCTTTGGATCCGCCGGTAGTACACCTCCTCCAGCGCCTCCTGGTACCGGCCGGCCTGGCAGCCATGAGCCACCGCCGCGAAGAGGGGGGCCATCTCCTCGATGGTGTCGGGCAGTTCCTTGGCCGTACCCTTCAGGTGCTCGTAGAGCCGGTTGTTGCCCTTCCTCCAGGCCTCGGGGTGGTTCTGCCTGAGTTGCTGGCCAAAGTGCTCCCGCACCAGGGGGTGCGCGTCCAGGGCGTCGGGATGGGCCGGGTCTTTCTCGGCCAGGAGCCTGGCCCGGCGCAGTTTGGCAACGGTACGATTCCAGTCCTGGTCGCTCAGTGGCTTCGGCTTTCTCCGGCTGAAAACGGCACGTAACCCTTTCTGTTGCTCAGTATGAAACAGGGTGTCGGTCAGGCCCGGGATGGCCGGGGCGGCCCGGAGGACGGCCACCGCCGGGCCGTCGGCGGGCCGGTTGAACAGGCCCAGTATGCGCAGCACGGCCAGTTCCGGCCCTGCGCCAAACCACTTTTCGTAAGAGGCCATCACCCGCCGGGCGTGGCCGCCGTGCCGCATCTCTTCTTCCAGGGGGCCGACTTCGCTCCGGCGGCGGACGTCCCCATCGTAGGCGTCGCTGAGGAAACTGCCCAGCAGCGTCAGGGCCAGGGCGTGGCCGCCAAAGTCGCTGGCGGCCTGCTCCAGTTCAGCCTGGTCCCCTTTGAGACCCTGCGCCTTGAGAATCTCGGCCCCGGCCTGGGGCGAGAGGTGTTCCAGATTGATGCGCCGGGCTGTGCTGCCCTGGAAATGCTCCAGGTCGGTCACCGGCAACCGGGTGGAGATCACACACAGCCCTGGGTTGAGCGCGGCCAGTTCACGCAGCAGCGCCTGCAGGGCCTGGTCCTTCAGTTTGCCCTCCTGCGGGCCGGGCGGGAACTGCAACGGCTCCAGCCCGTCGAGCAGCAACAGCGTGCGCTGCGCTTTGACCAATCGGGCTAGCCGCTCCCCCTTCTCCCAGGGAGAGCCCTGGGTGGGGTTGGGGTCGCCGAACCAGGTCAGGGCCAATTCGATGAACAGGTCGGCCGAGACAGCCCGCTCGGTGGTGCCCTGGCTGTAGAAGGACCAGCCATAGACCCGCTCTGCGCCCCGGTAATGATCCCCGGCCATCCCGCGCAGCCAGTGGTTGACCAGGGCCGACTTGCCCACCCCGCCCCAGGCCACCAGGCTGAGCACGTTGGTGTTGGTATCGGCCCAGGCTTGGTCCAGCAGCCCTAGTTCCGCCTGGCGGCCAAAGAGGTCCCGCCCGGTGATGGGCAACCGGCTGGTGGAGATCTTGTCGGGATCGAGGGGAACGAATTCTTGGAGAGCAGATGGCGGGGCGGAGCGCTTGAGCAGGTCGTGCACCTCTGTAGCAATCGCGGCCAGGTCGGCGTCAATCTGGTGCTCATCTCCGGCGGAGAGAGGCCGGCCGTCTTTGGGACGGGCCTGCATGCGACTAAGCCAGCCGATCGTCTGCCATGCGCAGGGTTTGACGATGACAGGGAAAATGCGCAGGCCCTCCTTGTCCCGGCACTCCAGCAGGCGGGGCACCTCTTCGCCCAGGATGAATTGGGAGGTGAGGAAATTGGCCGAGACCAGCAGGATGGCCACACTGGCTGCGGCCATGGCCTCCTGGATTTCCTGGTGCCAGTCCTCACCTGCGCTGATGCGGCGGTCGTCCCACAGGTCGAGGAGGCCCTGGCTTTGCAGTACCCCCAGGTGGGTCACCAGGCGGTCTTTCCATTCCTCGTCCTTGTGGCTGTAGCTGACAAAGACGGTGGGTCTGCTCATGATCTCTCCTCCTGCGCACCGTTCCGCGTCAGGAACTACGCCACGTCGGCTGCGGGCACCTGCTCCCGCACCAGCACGCGTCGGGCCCGTCAATGCTCATTTGGATTATCAGCAGAAAGTTCCTCGCGGTGCGCTGCTTCACACAAGGCCCCATCCGCAGAGACAAAGAGAAGAGGCGGCAGTTCTGCCCCAAGTAGGGCAGTGTTGAGCATAATGGCGGTAGCCAGATGCACGGCGTCGTATCCTCGGAGTGGATGCCGCCTCGTCAAATCCACTGCCAGTTTGACTACCTCGTCGCTCAATGGGGCAATGATGTACTCCTCGTTCCGCACATCCGCCAGGAACAACCACAAGGCTGCCTCGTAATCCTTCTGGGTTAACTCCTTCGTACGCACTTTCCTGCTCAGGGCAGCAGCGATCTCTACAACTCCTATCTGACCAATGTAGACCATATTCCCTTCGCTGGGCTCAACAATGTGTCTTACCCACTCGCTGCCTCTTTCTGGTGCATACCGTTTGACCGCGGCACTACTGTCAAAGTAATACAGCATCAGCGCTCCCCTCGCATGACGATGATCTCTTCGGACAGGGGAACCTCAAGGTTGGCTAACGATGCTCTTACCTGGGCACGGGAGGGGGCCTCTTTCAGAGACAGGGGGGCCATCATAGCCTCTGCCAATGCGCGTTGCCTATCCGAGGCCATAACTGCTCCGGTCTCCCTGAGAGTTTGCAGGATCTTCCACGTCTTGGCTTTCTCCTCCCGCCGCTTCTCCAGCCAGACCTGGATAGCCTCGGCAACGATCTGGCTCAGTGATTCATCCGAAGACACTTCCTGATGTATTTGTTGCACCAACGTGGGTGGTAGTTGGACATGAATTGCTTCCATAACTTGTTCTCCTTGGCTAATATATCTCTGTTCAGATGAGGCGAAGGTTCCTATCCAGTAGGTAAGGGCTGAAGTTAGTATAGCACAGGTTTCCAGCGGGGGCAATAGTGGGCTTTGTGTCAACTTCGATGGGGTGAAGGCTCAGTGCTCTGCGCACCGTTCCGCGCCAGGAACTACGCCACGTTGGCCGCCGGGACGTGCTCCCGCACGAGCGCCCGCACTGCGTCGGGGTTGTCCAGTTCCAGCGCGGCCCGGGCCACGTCTCGTGCTTCGTCCAGCGTGAGGGCGCGGATGATCTGTTTGGCCAGGGGGATGGCGGGTGGATTCATGCTGAACTCGTCCAGTTCCAGACCAAGCAGGATGGGGATCGCCAGCGGCTCGCCGGCCAGTTCGCCACATAGACCGACCCATTTGCGCTGCGCGTGGGCCGCAGCGATGACGTTGTGCACGAGGCGCAGTACGGCGGGGTGGAAAGCGTCGGCCAGCGGGGCGACGGATGCGTTGGTCCGGTCGGCCGCCAGCGTGTATTGGCTCAGGTCGTTGGTGCCGATGGAGAAGAAGTCTACCTCGGCCGCCAGGCGGTCAGCGAGAAGGGCGGCGGCGGGGACCTCGACCATGATGCCGATCTCCATGTGCTCCGCGACGAGTTGCCCTTCGGCCAGCAGTTCGGCGTGACATTCCTCCAGCACCGCTCGCGCTGCCCGCACCTCGGCGACCGTCGCCACCATCGGGAACATCAACTTGAGGTTGCGCCCTGCGCTGGCCCGCAGCGCCGCCCGCAGTTGCGGCTTGAACAGTTCTGGCCGCGCCAGGCATAGCCGGATGGCCCGCAGGCCCAGGAAGGGGTTCATCTCATCTCTACAGGGCAGGTCCAGGTAGGGCAGGTCCTTGTCGCCGCCGATGTCCAGCGTGCGCAGGATGACCGGCCGGTCGCCAAACACGTCCACGATGGCCCGGTAGGCGCGGTACTGTTCGTCTTCATTGGGCAGGGATGATCGCTCCAGGTAGAGGAACTCGGTGCGCAAGAGGCCCACTCCTTCCGCGCCAGCCTCCAGCGCCGCCTGTGCCCTCTCCACGTTGCCGACGTTGGCGACGACCTCGACGCGGTGACCGTCGCGGGTGACGGCGGGCTCGTGGGCCGTCTGGCGGGCCTGCGCCAGCACTGCGCCAGCTGCCGCCTGCCGCGCCCGATACGCCGCTAGTGTTTCTTCGTCCGGCTCCACCAATAGCGTGCCGTCGCTGCCATCCAGGACCAACGTCGCGCCAGCAGGCGTATTCAGAACGTCCGGGCCGGCCCCGACGACGGCGGGCAGCCCCAGCCCACGGGCCAGGATGGCGGTGTGGGAGGTCGCACCTCCTTCGGCGATGCAAAAGCCCACCACCAGCGACTTATCGAGCAACACTGTGTCGGAGGGAGTCAGGTCGCGGGCCAGGATGATGGAAGGGACAGTCAGACCGGCGGTGGGGGATTCGGCCACGTCGAGGAGGATGCGCAGGACGCGGGTGGCGACGTCGCGCACGTCGGCGGCGCGGGCGCTGAGGTATTCGTCGTCCAGCGCCTCCAACATCTGCGCGTACGTCTCGGTGGCGTCGCTCAGCGCGGCCTCGGCGTTGACGCATTGCTCCTCAATGTCCGCCCGCACGGCGTCCAGCAGGTCGGGATCTTCGAGCATCAGCGCGTGGGCCTGAAAGATGGCGGCTTGCTCGGCCCCGGACTCGGTCTCCGCCTTGGCGTACACGTCGGCCAGTTGCTCGCGGGCCGTCTCCAGCGCGGCCTGGAAACGTGCCCACTCGGAGGCCTGGTCCTCCACCGTACAACGCTCAAAGCAGAGGTCGGCCCGCCGGAAGTGAAAGGTCGGCCCGATGGCGATCCCCCGTGAGGCAGCGATGCCGCGCAGAGTTCTCATCCCGCCTCTCCGAAGTTGCTCTCGACCAGCGCCTCCAGTGCCGTCAATGCTTGCTCGGCGTTCTCTCCCTCGGCGCGGATGGTGATCACTGCTCCCTGGTTGGCTCCCAGCGTCAGCACGCCCAGGATGCTCTTGGCGTTCGCCTCTCGCTCGCCGTGCGTGACCTTGACGTTGCAGTTGAATTGCTTGGCGGTCTGAACGAATAACGCGGCGGGCCGGGCGTGCAGGCCCACTTTGTGGTGGACGGTCAGTGTGATCTCCGGCATCGGTGTGCTCCTATCCCAGTGCGTTCATGTGGTCGTGTAGGACTATCTCGTCTCGAAGACCTCCGAGGTTTCCTTGGTGTGCTAATGACGTGGCTTCTGAGCGGCCTTTTTCATCACGCTGTACCTGAGTTCGAGGCCAAAACCTCGGAGGTCTGAATGCTCATCCTACCACAAGCTACCACAAGAGTAACATCGGCGCTTCCAATGCCTCCCGCAGATCGGTCAAGAAGCGAGCCGCCGCCACCCCATCCACGACGCGGTGGTCAGCGGATAGGGTCATGCGCATCACTGGGCGCACGACGACCTGGCCTTCTTCGTCAACGACCGGCTCCGGCTGGGTGGCTCCGACTGCCAGGATGGCCGCCTGCGGCGGATTGATGATAGCGGTGAACTGCTCAATGCCGAACGGCCCCAGGTTGGAGACGGTGAAGGTGCCCCCGGTAACGTCAGCCGGCGTCAACCGTCCCTCGCGGGCGCGAGTCGCCAGGTCGTTCACCTCGGCCCCGATCTCCGCCATGCTCTTGCGGTCTGCCTGGTGCACCACCGGCACGATCAGTCCCTCCTCCAGTGCCACCGCCACGCCGACGTTGATTTCGGGCAGCAGGTGAATCTCCTCATCGTGCAGGGCTTGCCCTGAGCACTGCCGAAGGGTGCTGTTCAACCAGGGATGCCGCTTGAGCGCCCAGGCCACCGCCTTGACGATGAGCGCCGTAGCCGAGACGCGCGCCTGCCCAACGGCCTCAGCCCGGGCATTGAGTTGCGCCCGCGCTTCCTCGAAACCGGTCATGTCTACCCGCACGGTGAAGGTGATGTGAGGGGTCGTCTGGTAACTGGCGGTCATTCGTTCGGCGATGGTGCGCCGCATTCCCTGCAGCGGGATCACGTTCTCCCCTCGCCCGGTTTCGGGAGAGGGGCCGGGGGTGAGGGCCAACTCCCCTCGCCCGATTTCGGGAGAGGGGCCGGGGGTGAGGGCCAACTCCCCTCGCCCGGTTTCGGGAGAGGGGCCGGGGGTGAGGGCCAACTCCCCTCGCCCGATTTCGGGAGAGGGGCCGGGGGTGAGGGCCAACACCAGCGCGTCGGCGGCCTGTATCCGACCACGTGGCCCGCTCCCGGTCGCAGCCGAGAGGTCCACCCCTCGCTCTCGGACGATGCGCCGGGCAGCGGGGGTAGCGCGCATCTTCCCGGAGGGTGGTTCGGCGGCAGGGCGGGCGGGGGTTGCCAGGATCGCCCCTTCGGCTTCGCTCAGGACAAGCTCCACGTCCGCCTTCGTGATCCGCCCTCCTGGTCCCGTGCCGGTGACTGTGCTCAGGTCAATGCCGTGCGCCGCTGCCAGTCGCTGTGCGACGAATGTCGCTGCTATAGGTGGGGTGGGGGGGGGCTTGGTCTCTCTACTCCCCCCTAGCCCCCCCGTGCGAGGAGGGGGAACCGGCAGTTCTTCGCCCGGTTGGAGGATGTAGGCGATGATCTCCGTGACCGGCACCACCTGCTGAGGCCCGACCAGGACACCCGCCAGGATGCCTGATGCGGGGGACTCTATTTCGAGCGTGACCTTGTCCGTCTCCACCGTCAGCAGCGGCTCGCCCTTCTCGATGTGCTCTCCCTCCTGCTTGAGCCACTCGATGACGGTCGCCGTCTCCTGGGCCATCTCCAGTTTGGGCATGATGACGGGGACGGCCATCTACACCCTCCCCCGCGCCAACTGGCGGGCGGCCTCGACAATTGTTTCAATCTGCGGCACGGTGTGGTATTCTAGCATGCGGTTGTAGGGGATGGGCATATCCCGTCCCGCCAGGCGGACGATGGGCGCGTCCAGGTAGTCAAAAGCCTCGCTCCCGGCGATGACCGCCGCCAGTTCGCCCCCGTAGCCGCCGGTCTTGCACGCCTCGTGCACAATCAGCACCCGCCCGGTCTTCATCACCGAGCGGATGATCGTCTCCTCGTCCAGTGGCTTGAGCGTGCGCGGGTCTATGACCTCTGCCTCGATTCCCTCCTGGGCCAGTTGCTCCGCCGCCTCCAGCGAACGCTTGACCATAATGGAGGTGGCGACGATGGTCAGGTCCCGGCCATCCCGCTTCACCTCGGCGGTGCCCAGCGGGATGGTGTACGGCTCCTCAGGCACAGGCTCCTTGGTCTTGTAAAGCAACTTGTGCTCGACGAAGATGACCGGGTTGTCGTCGCGGATGGAAGCGAGGAGCAGCCCTTTGGCGTCGTAGGGGGTGCTGGGCATCACCACCTTCAGGCCGGGGACGTGCACGAACCAGTTCTCCAGGCTCTGGGAGTGCTGGGCCGCCGCGCCGGTGCCCGACCCGGCGGGGGTGCGCAGGACGAAGGGCACCTGCGCCTTGCCACCGAACATGAAGCGGATCTTGGCCGCCTGGTTGACCAATTGCTCGGCGGCCAGCGTGGTGAAGTCCATGAACATGATCTCGCCCACGGGCCGCATCCCGGTCAGCGCTGCGCCAGTGATCGCGCCAGCGATGCCCAGTTCGCTGATGGGGGTGTCAATCACCCGTTCCTCGCCGAACTCCTCGACCAACCCCAGCGTCACGCCGAAAGCACCGCCGTAGACGCCCACGTCCTCGCCGATGATGAAGACCCGCTCGTCGCGTTGCATCTCCTGCCGCAGCGCCTCCCGGATCGCCTCCGCGTAACTCAGTTCCCGCATCAGGCGTACACCCCTTCCTCGATGGTCTCGAGAGCGGGTTCTGGGCTGGCCTCGGCGAAGGCCACGGCCACATCAATCGCAGCATAAGCCTCTTGCTCGATCTCACCGGCCTCTTCCTCGGTCAGCACCCCCTCCTCGATCAGATGGGCGCGGAAGCGCTTGATGGGGCATTTCTGCTTCCAGGCCTCGATCTCCTCGCGGGTGCGGTACCTGTTGGCATCGCTCTTCGAGTGGCCGCGCCAGCGGTAGGTCAAGTTCTCAATCAGTGAAGGGCCTTTCCCTGCTCGCGCCCGCTTCACCGCCTGGCTCACCGCTTCGTACACCGCCAGCAGGTCGTTGCCATCCACCGTCACGCCCGGCATGCCGTAGGCAGCGGCCCGGTCGGAGATGTGCTCGATGGCGAAGGATTTCTTTACCGAGAAGGACATGGCGTACTGGTTGTTCTCGCACACGTACACGACCGGGAGCGTCCAGATGGCGGCCATGTTCAGCGCTTCGTGGAAAGGGCCGGTGTTGGCCGCGCCGTCGCCGAAGAAGCAGAGGATGATCTGGTCGCGCTTCTGCATCTTGAGGCTGAGCCCCACGCCTACCGCGATGGGGATGCCGCCGGCGACGACGCCGTTGGCCCCCAGGTTGCCTCCCTCGACGTCGGCGATGTGCATTGAGCCGCCGCGCCCGCGACAGTAGCCGGCCTCCTTGCCCATAAACTCGGCCACCATGCGATTCAGGTCGGCACCCTTGGCAATGCAATGGCCGTGGCCCCGGTGGGTGCTCAGGATCAGGTCATCGGGACGCAACGCAGCGATGGCTCCCACGGCTGAGGCTTCCATGCCGATGGAGAGGTGCATCGTGCCGTGGATCTTCCCCAGCGCGTACAACTGCTCCGCCTGCTCCTCAAAGGCGCGGATGGTGTACATCTGGCGAAGCGACTCACGCTTCCTGGCTTCGCTCAGGGCCATCTAAGCCTTCTTCAATGCCTCAATGAGCTGCGCCTTCAGTTCGTCCATCCCGACGCCCGAAAGGAAAGGCACGCCGTTGAAGACCGGTATCCCTAAGTCCTTGGGCACCGGGGTGGTCGCGACGATGGCATGGGGGTCGAAGGTGATGATCTGACCCCGTATCTCTGCCGCCTTGCACTGCACGACTCTAACCGGAACGTCTACTTCTTTGGCGATCTCCTTCACCTTCTGCGCCACCACCGTCGCTGTTGCGATGGCCGTACCACAGGCAACGAGCACGCGCCTCTCACCCTTCATTTTACCTCCTATTTGACCTGAATATGATGATCGAAGATTTTCACAATCTCCGCCGGGCTTTGCGCCCCGGCGATCTGGCCTAAAACGCCTGGGCTCTGGAACATTTCCACCAGTCGCTGGAGCAGCGTGACCAGCAGTTCGGATTGGGCCACCGCCAGCGCACACACGATCCGCACCGGCACTGTGCTATCCGGGCTGCCCATCTCCCCGAACTCCACCGGCTGCTCCAGCACGCCGACCGCGATGGCCTGCTGCAAGACGTGCTCCACGTCCGCGTGGGGGATCGCTACCCCAACCTCTGGCGTGGGAAGCCCTGTCGCGAAGGTCTTCTCCCGCTCAATCGTGGCTTGGACCCACGAGTCCTTCACAACACCGCCCGCCTGCAACCGTGCGCCCAACTGGGCGATCGCGTCAGTCGCGCTTTCGGCCCGCATCGGCACGAGCACCAGGTCCTCCCGCACCCAGGGTTGTCCTGTCTTAGCCTGCTTTTGTGTTGCTTCCATTTTCCTCCAACCGGGTGCCGTGTTGGCGCAACACCTCGGCGATCCACTGCGGGGAAAAGGGGAGTTTCTGCTGCACCGTCTCTGGCCTGGCCGGCACTGGCCACAGGTCCAGGCGGTGCGGCACAAACCATGCCCATCCCCGCACTGCTTCGCACCAGCGGGGGTAGATGCGCTTGTAGAGCCCCCGTGCCGTAATGTGGGGCTTCTTGGCGATCAACTCCCGTCCCATCTCCACCACTAGTTCGACGCTCTTTTGTTCGATGCGCCGTAGTTGCAGCCGTCCGGCCACGAATACGCCCAGCCATACCGCCAGAATGGCGGTGATAAATGATGGATTATTGAGCATAAAATCCAGCACCGGGCGACCCAGACTACCCAGCATGCTCTTAATAAAGGCCAAAAACATGGCTTCACCTGCCTACACTGCCGGAATCACGCATAGAAAGTCCAGCGGTTCATCCCCGATGGCCTGGAACTGGTGGAGTTCATTTCCTGGGACGTAGACCACGTCTCGTGGCCCCACCTCCATCTCCTTTGACCCAAGCCGCACCCGTGCACGTCCGTGGAGGATAAAGACTCCGTGGTCGTGGGGATGCCGTTCCAGGGAAGAGTAGCCTCCTGATTCTATCCTAAAATAACGAATGCGAAAGTTCGGCGCGCCGTCCTCAGGCCCAATGAGTACCTTGCCTGTCACGCCCACTGCGTCGGGCGCATCTACCGCCTTCTCCGGCACGCCCTCCCAGTCAAACGCATCCTCCGATCCCACGAAGCGATGAACTGTACCCATCATTTATCCTCCGGCCTGATCCAGGGCCAGTACCTTCCGCGCTGCCGCGTCGTCCGTCACCAGGACGTTCACGTGCCCGCCCCGCAGCGCGCCCAGAATGGCCTCTGCCTTAGCCTCTCCCCCTGCCACGCCAATCACCTGTTCGATACTGTGCAATCTCTCCAGTTCGATGCCGACGATGCGGTGGTTCAGTTCGATGTCGAGCACATGCCCCTGGGCGTCGTAATGCCGCGCACAGACGTCTCCCACCGCCCCCTGTGCCCGCAGTTGATCCAGCGCCTCCTGGTCCAGGTAACCCGCCCGTAGCAGGCTGGAGACCTCCGGCACCAGCGAGCCGATGCCCACCAGCGCCACGTCTGCGCGACGGGCCAGCGACAGCGTCTCGTGGATGCGTGGTTCCTGCAGCAGTGCCTCACGCACGTGAGTGTCTTCGACGATCAGCGGGGCGTGGAGGTAGCGGTACTCTCCCCCGTAGACGTTGGCCAGCAGACGCGCCAGGTCGGGGCCATCAATCAGCGGGTCCCCCGTCCCCACTGCGCCGATCATCTGCACGACTGTGATTGGCAGCCTTCGGTCGGGCCGCAGCGCCCGGACTGTGCTGTAGACCGCCGTGCCCCAGGAGATACCCAGGATTGTGCCTTCTACAAGTATGTTCTCGATGTAGCGGGCAGCCAGTACGCCCAATCCGCGCAGGATTTCCTCGTAGGGCCGGCCCCGTCCGACCAGTACCCGGGCCTGGCGCAAATGGAGACAGGTGGTGAGATCATGCTCGATCTCTGGAGCGGTCTTCCAGGGATAGTGGATGGTGATCTCTACCACGCCAGCATCACGGGCCTCGTGGAGCAGGCGGGAGATCGTGGAACGAGAGATGCCGATCCGCCGCGCGACCTCGGCCTGGGTCAGGTCATCTTCGTAGTACAGGCTGGCGACCTGGGCCAGGAGTTCGGTGCGTTCGATCATTGTCCGAGATTCTGTCTGAGATTCTTCCGAAACTCTGTCCAAAACCCATGGAGATTGCGACACACGGAGCGTCCGCAGAGAGACGCTCCGTGTGTCTGTTCATCTTGGCCGCTCGATTGGGTAGATTCGACTAACCCTCGGCGGCAGGTGCCTCCGGCTTGGGGCCGCCGGCGGCAATCTCCCAGGCGATGGGGTTCCGCTTGTAGAGGAACATTACCACGCCAAAGATCGCCACGGCGATGACCCAGCCGATCCACCCGCCGATCCTGCTAAAGTTCAGTAGTAGCCAAGTCAGCGGGTTGGTGCCATCGCAGATGCTGCAGATCTGGGTCGCGCCTGCGGGCATCTCGAACTGGGCGTCAATCGCTGCCGCAGTGTGCAAATCGGCGATGCTCGTGCCGAGCATCAGTCCTATGGTGATGATGATGGTAGCGATGATCACGCCGCGCACGATGTTGCCACGGGTGATGGGAGCGATCATGCAGACCATGAACGGGATCACGGCCAGGTCGGCGAAGGGGAGGATGCGGTTCAAGCCCAACGCGCTCAAGAGGATGGCCAGGCCGATGGTGATCGGCACCATGATCAGCCCCGTGGCGATGGCGGCCGGATGGCCGATCAGAATGGCGGAGTCGAGGCCGATGTAGAACTCGCCGCCCGCGAAGCGCCGCTTCATGAATTCACGGGCCGCCTCCGAGATCGGGATCAGCCCCTCCATCAGGATGGCCACCATGCGGGGCATCAACAGCATCACTGCGCCCAGGTTGATCGCCAGCACCAGGATCTTCTGTAACTGCGTCCCGAAGTTACCCACCGTAGCGTCGCCCAGCCAGGCCAGGCAGCCCAGGATGAAGCCGATGACCACGCCCAGGATGATGGGCTCACCCAGTACGCCAAAGCGTCTCTGGATTGCATCGGGGTCCGCGTCCAACTTGTTCAGACCGGGGATGGCGTCAATGAGTTTTGGCTCTCTGGGAATTGGCGTGGTATCCCCCATATATGGGGGTTGGCGTCTCCTGCCAAAGTGGTACAATTGGCTCATCATATTCAAGGAGGTCATCAACCATGGCAATTCCACTCCGTTTTGAAAATAGTGCCGAGCCCACATTGTACATTCCCCTGGAACTACCAGGGGTTGAAATCGTCAGTGTGAAAATGGATGCCGACGGATACCACATCACCGTGCGCAGTGTAGTGAATCATACGCAGTGCCGAAACTGTGGGGGCGAGATCACCTGTTCCCACGGCTATGATGATCCGATCACCGTGCAGCATCTGCCGGTGTTTGGGCATCCCACGTACATCACCTTTCGCCCCAAACGGTTCCTTTGCCCTCACTGTTCCACGCCTGAGAGGAAGGTGATCACCACTCAGGTGTTGAGTTGGCAATCGCCACGCAGTCCCCTGACCTGCACCTATGAAGAGCATGTGTTGTTGCAGTTAGTCAACAGCACGATCGAAGACGTCAGTCGGAAGGAACATCTCTCTTACGATACCGTCCTGGGCGTGCTGGAGCGCCGCATTGCCACGAAAGTGGTGTGGGAGGAATTCACTGACCTGGAAGTCATCGGGATCGACGAGATTGCCCGGCGCAAAGGTCACCGCGATTTCCTCGCCCTCATCACCACGCGCACCGCTGCCGGGAAGACACGGCTGCTGGCCGTACTGCCAGACCGGAAAAAAGCAACCGTCAAGGCCTTCCTGGACTCGATTCCACCCCGCCTGCGGCGCACCGTGCACACAGTTTGCGTCGATATGTGGGACGGATTCGTGAACGCCGTCCGTGAGTCTTTCGACCCCGATCCCGAATGTCAAGTAGACATCGTGATTGACCGCTTTCACGTGGCGAAGCAGTACCACAAAGCAGCCGACAGCTTGCGCAAAAAGGAAATGAAGCGTCTGAAACAACAACTGCCGGAAGCCGAGTACCGGGAATTCCGGGGGGTGATGTGGTTGTTCCGCCGCCGGTGGGATGACCTGGAACCTGAGGAACAAGCCCGCTTGGAGCGGTTCTTTCAGCACGCCCCAAGCCTCAAACGGGCGTATCAGTTCCGCGAGCAATTAACAGACATCTTTGATACGCTCCTATCCCCAGAGAAAGCCGCTGTTAAGCTCCAGGCGTGGTGTAAGGCAGTGCGCGATAGCGGCCTGACTTGCTTCAACAAGTTCCTAACCACGTTGCACAACTGGTGGGACGAAATTCTCAACTACTTTAGACAGCGTCACACCAGCGGATTTGTGGAGGGCTTCAATAACAAAGTTAAAGTGCTGAAACGTCGCTGTTATGGGATTCTCAACGTGACTCACTTCTTCCAACGCCTG
>Ga0209121_10001342_pt1 | contig 25734 bp, 23 predicted proteins | sample Cruoilmetagenom3_FD_187292 | JGI IMG/M metagenome (GOLD analysis project Ga0209121, IMG submission 187292) | Oil polluted marine microbial communities from Coal Oil Point, Santa Barbara, California, USA - Sample 3 (SPAdes) (version 2) | ecosystem: Environmental > Aquatic > Marine > Oil seeps ... | reverse complement strand
GACACCAATTTCACATGGAATCGTCATGCAAAAAGTAACTATAGGGTTGTTAAAACTACGCAGTAGCAAGCTACTGCCTGCCTACCGCCTATACAGGTCGTATGACAGGCAGGCACTCCAACGGTAGTTGTGATTTGGAGTTTTATCGCCACATTTTACCTGCCAAATTGTCACACCGTATTTTTTTGTTGACAAATCGTGTTTTTTGTGTTAAAATGAGACACGGGCGTCCCAAAAATAAAAGGAGGAGACAATGTGGCAATGCTGGGTAATATTTTATATGGGCGTATGGATTCTTGCTTCGGGATTTCTGTTCGGCGGAAGCATGAGATCCTCTAACATAGTGTTTGGGGGACTGATTGCGCTCTTTTCCTTCTGGGTGGGAATGAAGGCAAGAAATAGATAATGCAAACATTTACTCAAATACTGATTCAACTTGCGATTCTCTTTTTCTCCATTATCGTGCACGAGGTTTCACATGGGTATGCGGCGCTCAGAAGTGGCGATCCCACGGCAAAGTTCTCCGGAAGACTGACCCTCAATCCACTTCCCCACATTGATATTTTTGGGACCATAATTCTGCCGTTAGTCCTTCTTTTAACGACAAGGGGGCGCATGGTCTTAGGATGGGCAAAACCTGTTCCCATAAATCCATATAACTTTAGAGAGCCAAAAAGAGATATAATGCTTGTGGGAGCAGCCGGGCCTGCTGCCAACATTGGGCTCGCTATCATCTTCTCTATTATATTGAGAATCTTTCCAGAGTCCGGTTTTTTTGGGCAAGTCCTCAGTTTTGCGGTTTTCATAAATCTTCTTCTGGCAATTTTTAATCTCGTTCCCATTCCTCCATTAGATGGTTCAAGAATTTTACAGGGTTTTCTCCCACCGGATGCTCGTGAGAAATATATGAGGATAGAACCCTTTGGTTTTATCATCATCTTCTTTCTTCTTTTTATCGGGCTCTTTGGGAGGATTCTCATTCCCCTAACTCTCTTCTTCTTTCATATCTTTACCGGTCTCCCGTTCAGATTATAATCATGACAGGACTTTTGCAAATTTTAACCACGAGATAACACAGAATGAACATCGATAGACTTGACTTTAAAAACCAAAGGAAACAATTGAAGAAAAAAGGTGAACACAAACAAAAAATCTTGTGAATCTCTTGTGTAATCTTGTGGTTTCTCAAGAACATAGAACCCTCATTATGAAAAACAAAATGGGCTTTGTTTTTTTCTCTGTTCTTCTGATTGGGGGATGTGCAAAGAAAGGTGCTCCCACCTCTCCCGATAGAACGCCTCCATTCTTGTCTTCTGTTGAGGTAGTCGATCGCGAGCACATAGAGATAACATTCGATGAGAATATCGAAATACCAGCCGCCGAAAGCCTCTCAAATATCACGGTGGACGGACTTCAAATTCTCGCCTCTGTGGCGAGTAAGAAGAAAATCATTCTCACCACCGATGATATGGACACGGTGGAGTATAAAATTAAATTGCTTAATATCAGGGACCTCTCGGGAAACGGAAAGGATGAATATAAAACCAAATTCAGGGGAACATTGCGGGTAGATACGATGCCGCCCGCTATTGTGAGGTCTCCATCCCCAATTGTCAGAAATACACCGCCGGATACGAGTCTCACAATAAAATTCACCGAACAGATAGAAAATTCACACATCTACATCATGCCGGAGACGAAGGTGTCTTATAACTGGAATGGGGTTAAGACCGAGGTCGAAATCAAAATCTCTGCGATAGATACATTAACTGTCTATCATATCTACGGTATTTTCTGGGACGGTGCGGGAAACTCCAGGAAGGTCGACATCAGTCTTTCCAGGGAGAAAAATCTCCCACTCATTTGGTTGAAGGGTACTACAGAGGATTCAACTGTCCTGCTCATGACCAAAAACGGAGGGTTCGCCCAGTTTACCTTGTCTGACAGCACGGGCAATTTTATCTTTCAGAATCTCTATTCCGGTGAATACACCCTGTTCGGTAAAAGTAAAAAGGCGTATCTCTCCTCGGGCGCACTTACACTTTCTCTCCCAAAAGATGCGGTGGAATTGTACACCATAGACGAAGTGAAGATGGATGTAAAATTGATACAGACCTTAAACTTATTTTATACAGTTTACCTCGGTGATACCAGATGATGGCTCCCGTTGAACTACTTCTCATATCTTCATTTGCCGAAGTCATGGAACGGATACTCCAATCGGGACTCAAGGGCACCATCACGGTATTTTTAATATCGATGTTACCGGTATCTGAATTGAGAGGCGCCATTCCAGTAGCAATTCACACATTCAAGATGTCAATTCCCAAAAGTTACATGATATCGGTGATCGGCAATCTGATCCCACCCGTTCTAATTCTGCTATTTCTCGGTCCATTCTCAAGGTTTCTATCAAAATGGAGGCCGTTCGAGAAGTTCTTCAACTGGCTATTCTCCCATACGAAATCACGCTCCGCACTCGTCGAAAAATACAAGACCCTCGGCCTCGCAATCTTTGTTGCAATACCATTGCCAATAACGGGCGCCTGGACTGGCTCAATAGCTGCGTTCCTCCTGGGTATGGACCTCAAACACGCGATGACCGGTGTGCTATTTGGTGTATTGACTGCCGGCGTTATCGTGACTTTAATATCCTGTCTCTCTTTGACGGGGGTCATAATCGGAATAATTCTCCTCCTCTCGATAGGGGGAGTGGGATTCATATTACAAAGAAAGGGCAGTAGATGATTTTTTCTTGACTTTTGCCCTTTTTTGTGTTATAATATTTCTTCTATGGATAAGACAACTGTCCTTGCCATAATACTTATCATCATAGTCCTGGTGTTCTGGAACATCTTTATGGTGCGGAGGGTGAAACCCACGCCTCCGGCGGCAGAGGTGGAAACAGCGGATACCACTGTAGTTGAGGAGAAGGAGCCGATAATCGAGAAAGAAAAAATTCTCACCGTGACCGCCAAACTTGATACCATAGAGACTCCTTTGGTCTCTGCGGTATTCTCAAATGTTGGTGGAAGTGTCGTAAAATATACACTGAAAAAATACAAGCACCATAGTGATGGCTTCGTTCAACTCGTTCCTACCGGACGGGAGTGTATTACCGATATAATAATGATAGATGGTAAGTCCTATAACCTGAAAGATTCTGTTTACACTCTCAAGGAGAGAACCGAGAATTCCATTACTTACACACTTTTATTGGATGAGGACAGAGAGATAGTAAAGAAATACACATTTTCCTATACAGATTATGCCGCCTTGCTCTCTCTGAATCTTCCCGATCTCGAGAGCTATACCGTTGCCTGGGATGGTGGACTCCTCTTTACAGAAAAAAATCAGCAAGAGGAATTGAGATATTTTTCGGCGGTTGCACTCACGGAGGGTGGACTCATATCCACTTCCCTATCCTCGCTCCCCTATGCGGGCGAGAAGATTCCCTCTGTGGCGGTAAAATGGGCGGGAATTAAAAATAAATACTTTCTCGCCTCCATAATTCCAGAGAAAGTTGAGACAAGAGGTATCAAGATAAGGAGATTCAGTAAATCTCCCCCACGTGGGGGAGGTTGCATTCCCGGAGGTAGGGGATGCAGTCCCACCGGGGGGAAAACCATCAACCCGGATGATGTCAGGATGGGGGTACATCTCACCACGAGGCCCCAATCCACACTGGAATTTTTACTGTTTATCGGTCCACTCGATTATAGACTCCTCTCGTCATACAAGGTGGGACTTGAAGATGCCTGTTATATGGGATGGAAATTTATAAAACCCATATCCCGCGGTATACTATTTGTAATCATGTTCTTTGGTCGTTTTATTCCGAATTACGGATTGGTTGTCATCATATTTGCTCTCTTAATAACGATGATATTCTATCCAATAACATCATTCAACCAGAAAACCATGAAGAAGACGGCGGAACTTCAGCCAAAACTCCGGGCACTTCAGAAAAAGCACGCGAAAGATCCGCAGAGACTCAACAAGGCGACCATGGAACTTTATAGAAAATCCGGGGTCAATCCGATGAGCGGTTGCTTACCATTGGTAATACAGATGCCCATATTCTTTGCGCTTTATGCCATACTCCAGACCACGATAAACCTCAGGGGAGCAGAGTTTGTGGGCTGGATAAAGGATCTTTCACAGCCCGATCCTTATTTTGTCTTGCCCATCCTTATGGGAATAACGATGTTTCTTCAGCAAAAGATTATGGGAACGCAAGCGACCCAGGGAGAGAGTCAGCGGATGTTAACCTATATGATGCCAATATTCCTTACATTCATATTTCTCTCTCTCCCCTCGGGAATTGTTCTTTACTGGTTATCTTATAATGTCTTTAACATAGCACAGTTGTTCTATCTAAAACGAAAGGCACAACCCGCAACGCAGCAAATTACGAATCGCAGTTCATGAGATTTTTGGACGCAGGGAAAAAATGGGGTAATGGGATAGTGGGGTGATGGATTTCAGATTGGAGATTTTAGATTACCGATCACCAGTATTATACGAGCTTCGTGACTTGGTGTCTTCCTGCCTACCGGGAGACAGGTGTAGTTGGGCTTTTAATTTTGATATTTGATTTTTGATATTTAATTTTTTTATTGGGGGTTTTATGGAAGAGAAACCAAAAGGTCACAGGATACAGATAGAACTTCCCGAAGACGCTGCACAGGGAATATACTCTAACCTCGTGATCGTGAGCCATTCCCCATCTGAATTTGTACTTGACTTCACAAGGGTGCTGCCCGGTCTGAAAAAGGCAAAGGTTTACTCACGGATAATCCTCTCACCAAAACACGCCAAATTTTTGTTAAAAACATTAAGTGACAATATAGAAAAATTTGAGGGAAAGTTCGGTAAGATAAAGATAGACGAAACAACGAAGAAAGAGATAGGATTTTAAAGAAAAAACTTAGACATTAGACATTTTGGCACTAGATATTTATTAGACATTTGGCATTAGAAATTAGACATTGATAGGACAACCAAGATCTTCGGTCTGAATTACAATCTGTGTTTATCCGTGATTATCCCTGCCTACCGCCTATATCCATACGGATCCTGAGGACAGGTCGTATGACAGGCAGGCGTGGTTAATGCATGCTCTGGGATAATCTTACCGTGAGGTGGTTATGGACCTGAACTTGGTAAAAAAATTGATAAATCTCGTGGAGAAACACGATATTCAGGAACTGGAGGTACAAGAGGGCGAACTCAAGGTACGCATAACCAAAAGCAAAGTACAAGAGTTTATGCCGGGTGCTATACAGTTTTCTCCTCCCCAGAAGCCAGAAACAGCACCCGTTTTAGAGGAACGAAAAGAGACAACCAATCTCGCACCGATTAAGGCTCCAATGGTTGGAACATTTTACAGAGCTCCCGCACCGGATGCCCCACCTTATGTGGGGGTAGGAGATACGGTAACCCCCGGAAAGGTAGTGTGTATAATAGAAGCAATGAAGGTGATGAATGAGATAGAGTCAGAAATTTCTGGCAAGATAGTAAAGGTGCTCGTGGAAAATGAGAAACCGGTCGAGTTCGGGCAGGAACTGTTTCTCGTGGAAGCAATTTGAAAATTAGTCCATCATCCCCATATCTGTATTTGTTCGTTTGTCTCATGTGTTCGTTTTTTAAAATTAGTCATTTACAGATTAATCCAAAAGGGGGTGTAGATATGGCGAAAAGACTGATAACAGGGATGATGGCGGGAATTGTATTCCTTGTATCTTTGCCACTCTATGGTGCTGCCTCGCAGGCGGGTGCCATATTTCTGGCAATCTATCCGGGTGCAAGACCCAACGGAATGGGGACATGTTTCACCGCAATTGCAGACGATGCTATGGCGACCTACTACAATGACGCGGGTATGGCATTTCAAGATGAAACTGATATTACCTTTATGCACGCAAACTGGCTTCCCGGCCTATATCCCGACATGTACTACGAATATGTGGGGGGATTCCACGAGTTCCCGGGAATAGGAAAAATTGGGGCCAATTTTATCTATCTCACCACTGGAACGACGGAGGCGATAGACCAATACGGTAACCCAATTCCCGGAGGTGTCTTCTCGAGTTTTGACCTTGCAGTTAAACTCTCTTACGCCACAAAGTTGTACGAAGACCTCTCAATAGGGGTGGGTGGGAAGTTCATTTACAGTTATCTCGTTCCAAGATGGATTATAGAAAGAATATGGGGAATGGAACAAAAGGGTGGAGGGACGGGCACATCGTGGGCTATCGACCTGTCCGTTCTCTATAAAACTTACTTTGATGGGTTGAACATTGGCGCATCACTCCAAAACCTCGGCCCAAATATAAGTTATCTGGAATCTGGAGAATCGGATCCCCTTCCCCGCACACTCAGACTGGGCGTGGCATATTCACCCATCCGTACACAGAGAAACAAACTCACCATAACATCTGAAATAACGAAAATACTGGTGGGAGTTACGAGGGTCGTGGAAGACGAGTGGAAAGATACCTGGAAGGGTGTCGGCATAGAATACACACTCTCCGAATTTCTTTCTGTAAGGGGTGGATATTTCTGGGATACAGTCGGAGAAAGGGTTGGACCGACTTTTGGCGGTGGGATAAGGTTCGCAAATTTTGAGTTCGATATCGGGGTTGACTCCGCGATATACGACTTTCCAACTGATAATTACAGATTTTCACTGTACTATTCTATTAAGCCCAATTCTTCCACCGATTAATCTCTGTTTCTATGGACGGCTTTCTTGTGGTTAATAAACCAGTTTCATGGAGTTCTTTTGACATCGTAAAACTAACAAGAAACACCACGGGAATAAAGAAAATTGGCCACACGGGAACGCTCGACAAAGAGGCATCGGGTCTCTTAATTCTTTGTCTGGGAAAGGCTACCAAACTTGTCGAAGAGTTCATGGATAAGGAGAAGGAATACTGGGTGGAGGGAAAACTCGGCGAGAAGACTGATACAGACGATGCATCGGGAAAGGTGATAGAGAGAAGCGTAGTCAGAGATATACCCTTGAGTGACTTCAAACGGGTAATTGGGGAATTCGTGGGTGAGATATATCAGACCCCGCCGATGTATTCTGCAATAAAGGTTGGCGGCAAAAGACTCTACAAAATTGCACGAAGCGGAAGGACAGTAGAGAGAAAATCAAGAAAGGTCTCCGTAAAAAGTATAGACATCCTCTCCTACTCTTTTCCATATTTTCGACTCGGGGTAGTTTGCGGAAGGGGTTTTTATGTACGGGCGCTGGTAAGAGATATTGGAGACAGGCTCGGTGTTGGAGCCCATACAAGGAGGCTTGTGAGGACAAGGATGGGAGAATATACATTCCACGATGCCCTCACAGTAGACGAATTGAGAGATAGAGAGAAAATTATTTCAAGATGCATCCCACTAACCCCAATTCAAAAATCAAAAATTAAAATGTAAAATTATCCGTCTCAAGATCCGTATGGACAGGTCACAGACTCGTATGAGATCCGTATGGACAAATCAAAAATCAAATATGCGACGATATTTCTCGGTGTATTGGGGCACAAAGACATTTTTACATTTTAATATGTCCCGCCATAGCGGGATCCCGCCAACGGCGGTGATATTTTTGATATTTGATTTTTAATATTTACATTTCATTTGAGTGGTCATGCAGGTCTTTACCAATATACAAGAGACAAAGGGGTTATGCGTTAATGCCATTACATGGGCTTCATTTGACGGAGTCCACAGAGGACATTGGAAAATTCTCGCGGCGATGAGAAACAGGGGGAGCCATCTCATAATAACCTTTGAGCCCCATCCACAGGTTGTCCTTTCACGTCGGCCGTTCTGCTGCCTCTGTACACTCGACAAAAAGATTAAACTCATGAGGGACCTCAATATGGAGAATCTTCTCATACTTCCCTTTAACATGACACTCGCCCAGTTCGGACCCGAGGATTTCATTGATTATATACTCAGTTATATCAAGGCAAAGGAGGTAATAGTTGGCGCAAACCATAGGTTCGGTCAAGGTCAAAAGGGTTCTCCAAAGACATTGGCGACCATCGGTGAAAAGAGGGGAATAAAATTGACCGTACTCCCCCTTACAACGATTGATGGTGCCAGAATATCCTCCTCCCGGATCAGAAAGAATATAAAACTCGGCACTGTATGCATTGCCAACAGATTGCTCGGGCGACGGTATTCTGTGAAAGGTAGAGTAATAAAAGGGAGTGGAAGGGGGAAAGAGATCGGTAGACCAACCGCAAACCTGGATATTCCCAAACAAAAATGCATACCTATGGACGGCGTCTATGTCGGGAGGGTCAGACTGGGGAAAAAGAAGTACGACTGCCTGATATCCATAGGCCAAAGACCAACCTTTAAAGACGAAAGTGCGGGGGCTAACAGCGTATTTGAAGTCCATATTCTCGATTTTAATCGGGAAATTACGGGAAGGTTGGTCGAGGTCTACTTTGTGCACTTTCTGCGCAGACATATCATGTTCAACAGCATCGATAAACTGCAGAAGGCAATAGACAAGGACGAGAAGATTGCGAGGAGGACATTAAAAGACAGATTTATACTATAATCAGCATCAAAAAAGAAAGACAATCGGACGTCCCGCCTTTGGCGGGATCCCGAAGAAAGCGGGACAGATTTACGCTAATTACACCGATTATTTTATTCATATTCCAAAGATTTTTGTTTATCTGTGAATATCTGCGTGCATCTGCGTCCTAAAAACCGAAGTTCTGTAGTTATTTTTACAATGCGAGATGGGGAGGAGATATGGAAAAAAATGGAAAACAGAAGATAATGAAGAAATTCCGCATACACAAAAATGATTCAGGCTCACCCGATGTACAGATAGCATTGCTCACACATCAAATAACCACCCTCCAGGAGCACTTTAAAAGACACCCAAAGGATGTCCACTCAAGGGTAGGCCTCATAAAAATGGTGAATAGGAGACGGAAACTCCTAAATTATCTACTTCGAAAAGACAGCAAGCGATATTACACTGTCATAAAAAAATTGGGACTTAGGAAATAATTTAAATATAGAATACAAGGGAGGATCAAAATTATGGAAAAAGAAATAGAGCTGGGCAATAGACAATTATCAATTGCTACCGGAGACATGGCGTTCCAAGCAGATGGTTCCTGCCTGGTAAAATATGGTGATACCGTAGTTCTCTCGACCGCCTGCTTCTCAAGACGGGAATCTGACTTTATGGGTTTCATACCACTCACCTGTGACTACAGGGAAAGAGCCTACGCGGCGGGTAAAATTCCGGGTGGTTTTTTTAAGAGAGAGGGAAGACCAACGGAAAAAGAAATACTATCTTCAAGACTCATGGACAGACCCATCAGACCACTCCTATCTGAACATCTGAGAAGAGAGGTTCAGTTGATAAGCACGGTTCTCTCACAGGATGGAATAAACGACGCAGACATACTGGGAGTCATAGGGGCAAGTCTATCACTTGCAATTTCTCCCATCCCGTTTACGGGCCCCGTTGGTGCGGTGAGAATTGGCAGGCTCAACGGAGAATTCGTCATAAATCCCAGCTTCGGCGAACTGGCAGAATCGGAACTCAATCTGGTTGCCGTGGGTACAAAAAAGGGAATAACAACCATTGAGGCGGGTGCTCATGAACTGAAAGAATCCCTTATAATAGAGGCTCTTCGTCTTGCGGAAGGGGAAATTGAGAAAATTATAGAACTACAAGAGAGAATAATTTCAGTAAATGGCAAGGAAAAAATCTCTCTTTCTCCGGAGAGCTACGACGATATCGAAAAGAAGATAAGAGAAATTGCCCGGGGAAACCTCGAGAAGTTACTTAAGATCCCCGTTAAGAAGGAAAGAAGCGAGAAGATCAACGCGCTCATAACGGAGGTAAAGGAAGAATTCGATGAAGAATATGAAAATATAGTGAATTATCTCTTCGATAAACTGGAATCTGAAATAGTGAGAGAAAATATAAAAAGTGGAATGAGGATAGATGGGAGAAAGTCCGCCGACTTGAGGAATATCACTTGCGAGGTTGGAATCCTTCCCAGAACTCACGGCTCGGCTATATTCCGAAGGGGAGAAACACAGGCTTTATGCACCGTTACACTTGGAACTATGGCAGATGAGCAGAGAATAGAAGCACTTGAGGGGCAGTCTTTTAAATCATTTATGCTTCATTATAACTTTCCGCCATTTTCTGTCGGAGAAGTCAAACGGATGTTCAACCCCGGGAGAAGAGAGATAGGGCACGGAGCGCTTGCAGAGAAGGCCATCTCCACCGTCCTTCCACCGCAAGAGATATTCCCGTACACGATAAGGATTGTATCGGATATTCTCGCCTCCAACGGTTCATCCTCTATGGCAACCGTCTGCGGTGGGGCACTCGCCCTTATGGATGCCGGAGTTCCCCTGAAATGCAATGTTGCGGGAATAGCGATGGGACTTATCGATGATATAATACTGACAGATATAACGGGAGAAGAAGACCACTACGGTGACATGGATTTCAAGGTTGTGGGCACCCTCGACGGAATAACTGCTCTACAACTTGATATAAAGAAAGAGTCGATAGACATCCAAACACTTTCAGATGCTCTCGCAAAGGCAAAGGAAACGAGAATGGAAATACTCAAAGTAATGAACAGTTCCATATCATCCCCCAGAGAAGAGATTTCTCAATATGCCCCCAAATTGAGGGTAATCTCCGTTCCAAAGGAGAAAATTGGTCAGGTTATAGGCCCGGGTGGTAAGGTAATCAGGAATCTCTGTGAAGAGAGTGGAGCAAATATAGAGATAAATGATGAGGGCAAGGTGTTCATCTCCGGAGAGACGAAAGAATCGGTTGAACTCGCCGAAAAACTTGTCAAACAACTCGTAGAGGAAGTAGAGGTTGGGAAGGTGTACCTCGGAACGGTCAAACGCATACTTCCATTCGGCGCATTTGTTGAGATACTACCCGGTAAAGATGGCATGATTCACATATCCCAGCTGGCTCACCACCGTGTGAAATCCGTTGAAGACGAGTTGAAGATCGGCGAAGAGGTCAAATGCAAGGTAATAGGAATAGATGAACAGGGCAGGGTTCAGTTATCAAAGAAAGCAGTTGAATAATATTCAGTTCTTAGTCTGTAATGAACATTCTCCCCGCCGTAAGAAACACGATAAGTTATTACGATCTGATAAAGAAGGGAAATAGCATCCTGGTTGCTTGCTCGGGTGGTGCCGATTCCATTGCCTTGCTTCACATTCTTCTCGAAATTAAAGACGACATTGGAATAGATGACATTCAGGCAGCCCACCTTGACCACTGCATAAGAGAAAATTCCCGGAAAGACGCAGATTTCGTCAAAAATACCTGCAGAAATATTGGTATTCCCTGTATTGTACATTCTGTGGATGTTCCCGGATTTGCGAGAGAAAATTCTCTCTCTCTCGAAGTTGCGGCGAGAAGAATAAGGTACAAATTCCTGACCGAAAAACGGGAGGAACTCCATCTCGATTTGATCGCAACGGGTCACACCCTGAACGATCAGATAGAGACATTCTTCTTGCGGATAGACAGGGGCACGGGACTCAAGGGACTCTCGCTCATCCCGCCGGAGAGAGACAATATCATCCGTCCCCTCATCCGCACATACAGAGATGAAATCCTTCGGTTTCTGAGTTCCCGTTCCATCCCGTACCGGATGGATAAATCCAACCTCGACCTATCTATAAAACGCAATCTCATACGACATAAACTCGTTCCCCACCTACTGGATACACTCCCCGATTTCGGAGAGAGACTCATGCGCCTGCGCGATACCCTTGAGTCCGACGAGGAGGTAATAGAGTCGCTGATAGGCAAGGTATGGGATGATGTGGCGAAAACCGAGTGAGGACTGTAATGGCTTTTAGCATATGAATAAAGTAATCATAAATACGGATAAGCTCGTAAAATACCGCCGTGGGGTCAGAATGCGGGTAGTAAAAAGGGCACTTTTGCTTATGAATACCCCACCTGAAAAGAAGTATGTAGAATACATCCTCTCTCTGCTTGAGGAAAACAAGACGGGGAAGAGGATAGACCTTCGGGGAATTGTTGCACACAGAGACTACGCTAGACTGATTATAGAAAGGACGGTGAATGATTTGAGCCACAACCGCGCTCAACGGACGCTCCCCCTGGAGGGAAAACTCAAATTACCCGACTGTATTATGGAAACAAGGATTGTCCCCGTGAAGCACATCGAGCCCCTAAACGACCTGGTTGGCTCAAAGAACGCAGTCTACTTCGACATAGATAATGTATTGTCTCCGCTCATAATAAGGCACAGAAGAGCGGGCGACATATTCACACCATTTGGATTCCGGGGAAAAAAGAAATTGAAGGATGTATTTATAGACGACAAAATTCCCGCCTACAAAAGAGAACTCATCCCACTTGTTGTGGACCGCAACGATAATATTCTCTGGATTGCGGGATATAGAAGGTCAAACATGGCTCCCATAACAGAAGACACCCGAAAAGTCCTTGTAATTAAACTCCTTCTCCGTGTCTACCGAAATAGAAAGAAAGCAACCAATACCCCCACAACTGCTCCCGCGAAAACCTCGAAGCGAGTATGACCCAGCAACTCCTTAAGTCTATCCTCCCCGACCTTTCTCTTAAATTGAATATCCTCTATGATCCTGTTTAATATCTCAGCCTGTTTTCCCGCAGCTCGTCTGACACCCTGTGCATCGAACATCACTACCAGTGCGAACAACAGCGCCATTGCAAATATTGGAGAGTCGAAGCCAAGGGCCATACCGATCGATGTAGCCATGGCGGCAACACCCGATGAATGTGAACTGGGCATGCCGCCCGTGTCAAGAAACCATCTGAAATCAAATCTCTTGTTCTTTATTATTCCCAGGGTTACCTTGAGACACTGAGCAATCAACCAGGCGAAGAATGTGGCAAGAAATACCTTGTTCTTAAATATTTGAGGGAAAAAATCCATTGTCCCGATGTAATTTAAATCTCTACAGGGTTAAAAATCTTCATATTATATCACAGGAAAGTGAAAATGTCAAGGGAAAAAGCAACCACGGGATTACCCGGTTTCGAGACCTTCCGGGTCGGTGATTAAATTTTTTTCCTTGACATTCGCAAAATGTAGTGATATAATTCGGGTTGGATAGTTAGCTTGTTAGTTGGATAGTTGGTTAGTAGGCACGAATTTAATTCGTGCAAAAAAGCAATGACCCATTGACCCAATAACGCAACGACTTTATTATGTTTATCTGGGCAATTCTGATAATGGGCGCAAGTGGCATCTGCGCGGAGACTTTGCTTTTAAGGGAACTCCTGCTCGTCTTCTACGGCAATGAATTATCCATAGGTATGGTGCTCGCTAACTGGCTACTGTTGGAGTCCATCGGTGCCATATTTATCGGAAGAAGAATTGAATATTCTGGGGAGAGAATAAAAAAGTTTATAAACTGGCAGACCATATTTGCCCTATTCCTCCCACTCTCGATCTTTCTCACCCGTATCTTGAAGGGATACCTCCTCCCCACCCCCGGTGAGAGTCTGGGACTTCTGTCAATCGTGGGATACTCACTTTTCATTCTCGCCCCCGTAAGTATAATCCACGGTGCACTCTTCACATTTGCCTGCAGGATACATGCAGACCGCAAGACCACACAGTCGGAGCGCATAGACAATGCCGCACAACAGATAGGAGATGTTTACATCTACGAGACCGTGGGAACAATTCTCGGGGGTGTGATAATCACCTATCTCCTCATCCCCCATTTCCATTCCCTCCAGATTACACTTGGCATATCGATAATAAATCTCGCAATCTGTGTGCTGCTTAAGAGAAGATATATACTTCCCTTTCCTCTCCTCCTTCTCTTCGGTATTATACTCTTTTCCCCCCTCACATATAAAATGGACAAACTTTCAATCGATAAACAGTGGAAGGGACAGAACATAATCGATTCTGAAAATTCGATCTATGGAAATATACTTGTGAGCGAGAGAGAAAACCAGTATACATTTTTTTCTGATGGTGTCCCCGTTATTACGACACCTGTTCCGGATGTGGCTTCTGAAGAGGAATTCGTTCACATCCCCATGCTTATTCTCCCGCACCCCGAGGATATACTGATTATCGGTGGGGGGGCGGGCGGATATATATACGAAATACTCAAACACCCATCGGTGAAAAGGGTGGATTACTGCGAACTCGACCCCCTCATAATCAGACTTCTGCGTAAATTTCCCACACCACTGACAGAGACCGAACTTAAAAGCGAGAGGGTAAATGTTAACTGTATCGACGGAAGACTCTTCATAGAGAGGACTCCCCTGAAATACGACGCAATTTTCGTGGGTATCGATTCTCCATCCGACCTCCAGACAAACCGTCTCTTCACAAGGGAATTCTTCTCCATCGCCAGATCAAAACTCAAGGATAATGGATTCCTAATCCTCGGCCTGCCCGGTTCTCTCTCCTATCTCTCCCCCGAACTCCGAAAATTGAATGTATCGGTGTTGAATGCAATGAGATCCGTATATACATTTGTAAGAATAGTCCCGGGGGAGATCAATATGTACATCGCATCTTCTCATCATTACACAAATATTGAGGAATCCATTCAAAGGAGATTGATTCAAAGGCAACTCGATTTGAACTTTCTCACACCGCCCTGCATCACTTATAAACTCGACAAACATCGACTAAACTGGTTCAACAAATCGATACAAAAGGTGAACGCAAAAGGAAACTCGGACTATCTTCCATCCTCGGTATTCTATTACCTCGCATACTGGAACACGCAATCATCTCCGTATACGAGCGGCTTCTTTGACAGGTTTGAGGGGATAAGTATATCCACGGTAATGCTGCCACTCTCCATCCTGATTGTAATAATACTCGCTTTCATAACTATCGGAAGTCGAAGGAAACTTGTGACAAGGCTGTCGGGTACTACTGTAACCTTTGCCATTGTTACATCCGGGTTTGCGGGGATGATATTTGACCTCATCATAATATTTACATTCCAGTCACTGTATGGTTATGTCTATCAGATGATAGGACTACTCACGGCGCTGTTTATGGCGGGCACCGGAACCGGTGGATTTATTATTAACCGCAGGCTGAATAGATGCGGTTTAACTACCTTTTTATGCTTAGACCTGTGCGTATTCCTACTCGCCACATCTTTCTCTCTTCTTCTCTCTTCACTCTACTCTCCCCCTCCCTTCCTCTTCTTCCTCCTATCGTTCATCTGTGGTGGCTTCGTTGGCGCACAGTTCCCCCTGGCAAACAAGATATACCTCGAGAGAGCGGGAGACATAAGTAGAACATCGGGGCTACTTTACGGTTGCGACCTTTTGGGTGGGTGGATAGCAGGTATGATCGGGGGAACGGCTCTGTTGCCCATCTTGGGACTTGCCACAACATCTCTCGTTGTGGCTTTGGTTAAACTGAGCAGCCTCTTTCTGCTCGTAGTATTCTATGTAGTAAACAGGATAGCCAAAATCAAACATTAAAAATCAAAATTACCTGCCTACCCCCGCCAAGGCGGGGCAGGCGCCAGGCAGGCATAGTAAAATGCAAAGTTAAATAAATATTAAACTACGAAGACCCAACTTTGCTAGCCCTTCTTCATCTCTGCGCACTCTGAGATTTTCTTGTGCGACAGCGTTGCTTTGCCTGTCACATAAACGCCTCAGAGTGTTTAACATAACGGTCTTGCCGATACACCCCAATTGTGCAATTGTGTCCTCAAACAGTGCCACGCGATGTCATCTGATGAGTAGCAGTTTCTTAACAGATTTATAGTCGCCGGTAATAAAGCTGATAAAGTAGATTCCGGGAGACACCTTCATTCCTTTATCATTCATACCACTCCAATTTATCTTGTAATAACCCGCTTCATTTGGTCTGTTCATAAGTGTGGTAACTCTCTGACCCGCGAGGTTGTAGATGGAGATGTTTACATATGAATCCTTTGCGAGTCCGAATTCTATGACGGTAGTATGATTAAATGGATTTGGGTAGTTCTGGGAAAGGAAAAAGACTTCCGGCGCGGTTTCCTCTTCAATAATTTCCGTGCCGGCGATGACTATGAATTTTACGGGCTCCGAGTATGGATTCTCATCGGGGTCATCGGAGTATATGGAGAGATAGGCATAGTGAGTTCCATTCGCAAGTCCATCCCTCGTCACGGTGACGGTTACATTCTGGCTATCACCCGGAGGGACGGTAAATGAGGTTGGAGATATACCGGTGATCCATGTCTCACTCCCGGCAATACTCGTAACATTGAGATTCGCAGTTCCCGTATTGTGAACCACCATCGTCTCCACCGTATCGATCCCCACACCTTCATAAGATACTATCGCCCTTATCATCAGATCTCCACTGAGACCCGGATTCACAGTCCAGGATAAACGGTCTGCTGAAATACTCTGCCTGGAACCATACTCTGAGCTCGAATCCGTCAAAGCATAGGTCGTATCACCGGGAGAATACCAAGGGAGATAATAACCAACCCAGAAGTCATCGGCATCCGTATATTCGGGGGTGATCGGAACCGTTACGAACGCATTGTCTGCAGTGAATGTAAACGGACCCGCTACCATAGATCCTGGCTGTCCACTCACATCATCCCAGACAAAGAGACTACAGGCAGGTGCATTCCCCGTATAAACCCAGGTCATCACCATTCCCGCCTTCACCGTACAGGGCTGAACGGGTGTGAATCTCACTGCCCAGTAAAGGGCATTATATGTCCCCTGATAAGCAAAGTATCCAGTACCATCATCATAATAGATGGTATCATCCGGACTCCTTGAGTATCTGTTAACATCTTCCATACTGCGGGCAGCGAATGCAAGTCCCCGCATGTCCTCGTCGGATTCAAGGAAAGAGGGTCCTGAAGCCGCACCCTTACCATATGAGAAATCAAGTGTATCAGGAGTAACAAAGATATCTGGTTCGATAGAGGCACTACTAATCACAAACTTAACTGGCTCTATATATGGATTTGCATAGAGGTCGTCAGAGTATATTGAGAGATTTGCATGGTGGATTCCGTTCCCAAGCGCGTCGCTCGTCACTGTGACAGTTACGCTCTGGCTATCACCTGGCGGAATAGTGAACGAGGTTGGGGAAACATTTGTGATCCAGGTTTCACTTGCAATAATACTGTCGACATCGAGACTCACATTCCCGGTATTGCAAACTAACATGGTCTTTACTGTATCTCCAGCACTGACAATGACCCTTACATTCCAGTTATAGTCAAGGGGAATGTCTTGCAATTCACTCCATGTGCCGCCGAAGTATATCCAGTCGCCCTTTCCATCAATGGCGGGACCGGCATCAATTCCTATCGGATACTCACCCGCAGCATGTTTAACCTCAACAGATGCCCATATATCTTGACCGGCATCAAGCGCTACGGGATCTGTCAGGTCTATCCTGTGCCATCCCGAGTCAGAAGCAGAATAGGACCGCTGTGTTATCAAAGCACCGGGTGTAGTATCTGTTCCAGCTGAATATACCTTCGCAGCACAAGAATGTGTTGTCGTATCGTGGTGATAAAATATTATAGCTGTTGTCAACCAGCCATTATAACCCGCAAGCTCTGTCGGCGTTATCCTTGTGCCCGCCTCATATGTGCCACCAGCCGTGAGACCAATACCATCGTTATTATATGGTCCGTCAAAGTGGATGGTATCCTCGGAGGAGCGCCCATCGAGCCGATTCGAATATACCTCATCACTTTTAGACCTTGAAAGAGCTTTTTTACCGGAAGCTGCTTTGTAAATTTCGCTAAAAGAGTAGATGCGACCCGACGACTTTGATAAAGAATTCTTTACAGATAATCTTGACTCGATAACATCTGAATTCAAGCCAATACGCATTTTTTTCTCAATTGATCTCCTTCTTCTCGTTAAACCGGGACCTTTAAAGCCGACATCTATATGATGAAAATTGAATGTAGGATATGAGAGACTCGAAGCTGAATTGAGCCCGAGCAGCTTTTTTAAAGTGAAGTTTACGCACGAGAATACGAGTGTATCGGGAGTAACGGAGATGTTCGGCACTGACCCCTGCAGTGAAAGGTTCACATAAGCTGGCGTTCTATCATCGGGTATACTTTGTGGTGTTTCAGAAGATACTGAACTCGTTCCCCAACCAAGGTGTTCGCAGAAAAAATACTCAATCGAACCCGCTTGTCCATCCGAAAGAATATCAATGCATCTGAGGAAGACATTATTGGCGGTGGTAGAATCCAGATGAGAGTCGCCATCTGAGATATCCAGAACAATATTATGAGCGGGGAATGACCAGTCCGCCTGCATTGGTTTATTCCAATTAAAGAAATCCTTTATCCAATCCGGGCTTCCACTTGAACCTACACCCAACCGGGTATCTATACGGCCACGGGTTGGATGATTTAATCTATAACGCACTTGCACCGTGGGTGAATAGCCGACACGGTCAACGGTGTAATTTATCCATCGTTGTGACAGACGGGGATGCTTCACGGCTTCGTATGACATCCAAAAAAAACCACCATTTCCCCAGCCAGTTCCCCATGAATTGACTAATCTGAACGCACCCGTTCCATCGTGTGTGATTTTATTGTCGTCGTAACCCACCATGGTAACGGCATGACCACCGCGAATGTAACCCGTCCCCGTGTCAACGACGCAAAACATCGTGTCGTAATCTTCTATATTATCAAAATTGGTGCTCCAGACCTCTATACCTACAGTCACAACAACGCTGTCAGAGAGTAATTGCTTGACTGAGTTGATGCCCGCATTATCACCACAGTAAAAGTAGTAAGCCGAATCACTTCGATACGGTATGGCGTTGACATAGGCTTGCTCACTCGGCCATGTAGTAGAATCACTCGGATCGTATGGGGAATCAATCAGATTTGCACATCCGTGGTCACACAGGCATTTTCAGTGCGTCAGAAAAACGTGAGCCTTCATCTACACCGCCATTTATCTGGTTATAGATGAATGCGGGACTGAATCTGTGCGTTGAATCATTTACATCCCATCTGTGTTCAAACCATTCTTGATATGTCTTATGATAATAGCCAACCGCCCACGCCACACATGAACCCTGCGTTTGCTGATTACCCACCGGTGGCATAAATGGTGACAAATCAACTTCTGACCGTGTGGGTCCGACTATCACCCGTGCTTTATGTAACCACGCTATTTTTGTCGGGTCCTCCGGCAAACAACCCACCGGGTGCAGCTCCGCCATCAAGTCAGCATAAGATACCAGTAGCGCAAAAGCAACTATCACATACCTTCGCATTTATCCTCCCCGCACAATTTTGCTTAAACCATTTTGGGTAAGTCCCTTATTGTATTATAATCAAAAAATGGCAATTTGTCAAGGAAAAAATTGGACGTCCCGCCTTTGGCGGGATCCCGAAGAAAGCGGGACAGATTCACCCCGTTAAATAAATAATACAACGATAAATATCAGAGCGTTCTTGAAACAGCTCTATTTAACGGGGTAAACGCAGATCACCCATGATTTTTTTATTATTGTGGCTGTCGAGAGTAATGTCATTGCGAGGGATGTCATTGCGAGCCCGTATGGGCGAAGCAACCCCCGAAGCAATCTCCACCTGATGCATACTCTGGACTACGACTTACTGTAAGCTTTCCTATGCGATCAAGGAAAAAATTTAAGGGGATTTACATTCTGCGGGTCATCTTGAAGCTGTTGAGAAGGATGTACTATAAGATCATCCCGTCCCAGCCAAATAGCCAACCAAGGCCCGAGCGATTGGCTGCCCTGTGTTAGCTTCGTAGTAGCTGAAGGCTGGGCAAGGGTTAACCTCAAAACAGAAGACTTGCTCATCCGGTGTAATTTTCAGGTCAATGCCGGCAAATACCAGTCCAAGTGCCCGGGAAAGCCCGATACATCTACTGGCAAGCTCATCGGGGAGTTCAATCGCTTTCAGTTCAGTTTCTCCTCCCTGTCTGTATGCGTAGCGGTAATCTGTCGTATCGGTGCTGACAGCTGTCGCAAAGACCTTTGTGTCCACGGTGTGAACCCTGACATTAGTGCCTTCCACGAATTGCTGAAATTGCGTCGGACACCAACGAATGGCGTCCAACCGCTTCAAATCTCCCTCCTCCAGTGTCTGCACGATGGAACGTATGCCGCTGATCGACTTGTATATTACCCGCTTGTGCTGTTTGAGAAATTCGCGGACAAAATCTGGATCATTAGTAATAAGGGTCTCCGGCACCGCAAAACCCTGCTCACGGATAAGTTGCGATTGATAGGGTTTGGAGAAGTTTGACCCCATTGGTACGGTACGATTGACAACGCGGGTTGGAGCAACTTCGAACCAGTGTATCAGTGTATCGTGCAGGGCGCGACAGTAATATCGTTTTGGCGAGTTCGCTGGTTCATCCTTAAGCTCTGGTAGAAGTCGGTCATCCATCAGCCGCGTGTAGACACCGCAGAAATCCTCAAGGCGATAACTCCGGTTCTCCAGTTGTATCTCGCCTGTTACCCGACCGCGAGATATTTCGAAATCCATCTCAGTGCTTGCAAACTTACGCTGGTTGAACATAACATATGGCACATTCAACCTGTTCAACTGCTCCCGCACCATTGCAAGCGGGGTCTCAGATGGAATGCCGCAGAGGAGAATCATTCGTTTTCCTCCAGTTCGCCCCTCAGTACGGATGCTATTATATCCAACAACACCTGACCGCCCAATCTCAGATCGGGCAAAGGCGTAGCACCGGCAAATGTCCATAAACCAGCTGAGCCGGCAGCAAACTCCACACCGAGCAGCCCCGTTCCGGAGAGATCGGCAAGGCGTCGACAACCCTCATGTATTTCAGCGGGAAGCGGAGTACCAACGATGTGTCCCTCGACGACGATGACCGTGCTTACCGGTGTGCCAATGGGGACGAGACCTCTTTCGATGCCCATCCCATCAACGCGGTCGCGGCTGGTCTGTCGATAGTCCGGTGCGGGCAATCCCGCTTTCGACGCCAGCCAAACCCACTCCGACACATGCCTCCACTGACCCGATAAACCCCGCGGTGTAGGTCGGTTTAACACCGGTTGGGGCAGGGCATAAAGCCAACTCGTAAAAAACGCGGCAAGCTCCTGGGTCGCATAGTCGCGGTCAGCCGGGTTAGCCAGGAGCAAGTGCTCAGATGACACCGATAAAAGCCGATTGAGTACCCCACGCGCGTTTTCGCCGCAGATCCTGCGACCATCGGCCAGGGTAATATCAATACTCACTCCATCAGCCCCCAGGCGATGTTCCCAGTGTACACTATATGCCAGCATCTCGGCGCTCACCAACTCCAGTGGTGTAAGGCCGCGGGCTGCTAAACCCCGGTACGCCCAGAGAGCGGATATATCATTAGATGCACACAGTACGAGCCACATTTGTACAATCTCCGCCTAACGACTACAAATGGGGGCGGGATTGGCCGCCACGACCCAAACCCCGCCCCCGGTGTATCCTTTCAGTCGGACCTATGCTTCTCTTGGCTTCTCGACATCCTTGTTATCCTTCGCCTGCTTGGCATCGGCGGCCTGTTTTTGAAGCTGTCGGCTCAAGGTGGAGAGATCGGAACTGCTGAGATCGGGTTCTCGTGTGAGGGCGCCTGCACCCAAATCGGGACGCAACTCGGGTCGGATGAAGTGAGTCAATTGGTTAACCGCTGTCTCAAGGCGAGCCAGGCGTTCCTCGGCAGAACCAATGGGTTTAGCGGGTCCAATCGGGGGGATCGGGAAGCCTTCCGCTCCGGGTGTCTTGACTCTTTCCCTGATCTCCTTTGGCTCCTTGAACTCCTTGAACCTTTCCTTGATCTCGATCTTCTTCTCGGGCATTTTCTCATATTCGATCTTCTTCTCGATCTCCTTGAACTCTTTTAACCTTTCCTTGATCTCGATCTTCTTCTCGACCTCCTTGGCCTTGGGCACGCATATGCTCACATTGAGGGCATCGAGCACAGCCTGGATCGGATTGGCTACACCATAAGTCCCATCCTCGTTACCGGCGAAGTGCAAGCCAACCACTCTGCGTGCATTATCGATCACAACCGAGCCCGAATCGCCGTGGTCTCCAAACTGAGGGCTATGCGCTGGGTCGACATCGATACCGATCTGGTTGGTGAGGGTCACCGACCCCAGGCCATCGCCATAAGGAATTGTCACCGTCAGGTCGACGGTATCGACGATGCCGTATGTCAGTTCTGTCGTGCGTCCTCGTTTACGGACTGCCATACCCACGGTGGCCGTTGCCTTTCCCGCTACATCGCCGATATCGACAATCCCGCAGGCGTAACCGCGAGCCGTATGACTGGCGACTGCACAGTCCACCTGTCCGCCCAAGGAGGCTCGCTGTAAAGCGCCCACGACATCGGTTGGGCAGTTACCACCATCGAGTCGGCTGGGTTGGCACATCGTGTCACCCACGCTCCATCCGTCGTCCACACACATGACATGGAAGTTGCTCAGCAGCATTGGATCGCCCGAAACGTTGTCTCTGACGATGACGCCGAGGGTGCCGACGAAGATGTACCAGCCGGCCGCAGGCACATCGGGGGGTTCGAGCCAGACCGAACGACACGGGCCGATGCTGATGCCGCCTCTCAATGGATCATAGGTGCCCGTGTCCGTCTTGAGCTCGATCTCTGCAACCTGAACGCGCAGTGGATGCAGGACAAACTTGCGCTGGATGACATCCGTTTTTACCCCCTTGATCGTCTTGGGTATTAGCTCCTTCTTGGGAATATCTTTCTCATTTTTCTTCGCTTCGACATACACACGAATCGCAAGCACTTCGGTCTTCTTGCCTCCGACATACTTGTAGCCAATATCCACCCCCGTGACACCGTGACACTTCAGCAGGTCGGTTTCGGCGGCATGTTTGATGGGTCTGATATCGCTTAAGGTTTTCATAAGTTCCTCCAAGTTATTGAGTTGACGGTACCTGTTTCTACTTAACGGCCCAGCAGAGTATTCTCGTCCCTCAACTCGGGCATTTTGAGAAGATGCTTCTAAGCAGAGGTGGAATTATCTCCGCGTGCGTCTGTTTGACCAGAATGTAGTACAAACCGGCGTTCGATAACATCGGTCGGGACACCCCGGATCTCCCTGGGCACTGCTTCTTCTTCGGGCACATCTTTCTTTTCCTTGACCAAGACGCGAATTGCCAGCACATTGGTCTTCTTGCCCTTTACATACTTGTAGCCCACATCCACGCCGGTGACCCCGGGCAACTTCAGCAGTTCCGCCTCGACTTCTGCCTTGATACGCCGGATCTCGTTCAAACTCTTCATAGGCGCCTCCTTTCCTCAAAGTGCTTTTAAAGTAGCCAGCTCAATACGAGCTTTTACAGATATGAACTGCTGACCTACAATCCACATCATCACATTTGCTCCCCCTTTGATAGGGGGCCATGCCAGCTTAATTTATGGCTCTATCGAAAAATGCATAGTATCTTCGGCACTGTGGATATAACCATATCCGTTGATGGTTCTGTCCCATACCCTTAACCTGACCTGATAGGCGCATTTTACCACATCCAGACTACCGATGTTCCAATTAATAACCTCACCATGGAAACCTCCCGGTAGTTTAAATTCATCGGGGGGATGGGTGGTTGTTACTATGCCAGTTCCTATTGCTTTGTGTTTCTTTGTGACATTGAATCTTTCATTAGCTCCCGCCTTTCCATCGTATCCTTTAACGGTCTCATCGACATAAAAGTTATGTCCCGTGATAAAAAATACGATATATTTAAGAAAATGCTCATTCTCATCTATGGCGTCAAATTCAATGGACAAATTTGGGCCATCTGACGATTTGCTGAATACGGGACATACCGGGGTATAGGGGAGCATCTCATCGGTGCGTAGAATGTTATGAGCCCCAATCCTTTTCAATAATGCTTTTGGCCACTTGTTATCTATCATCACCGTCAGTCTATTATTCTCCGGATGGCTCGGATTGAGAACAACGGGGTTTCCCGATGCGTCCCATGCCTTTATCAGAAGATCGTATTTGCCGTCCGGATATCTTCTAACCCCGGCACCCTGTCTGGTGGTAGTCCACTTTATCAAACGGGTCTTTTTAGTGAGGGTAATGTCTGTATAATCGGGAATTTCGTAAACCTTTTCTCCGGGGATAACATCGCTGGTTGCCTCTATAACGAGTGGTTCCCAATCATTTGTGCCCACATTGTACCTTGATACCGTCCACGATTCGTTCAGTATTGGTTGAAACTCACTTGGAGTGGGGGATGTTGAGCCGTCCCATTTTGCATAAAGTATCTGGTAATATTTTGGTGGATTCGGAGTGGTAGTATCAAGCTGTCCTTTTATATGCAGTGAGCCTCCAAACGGGCAATCCTTTCTGTTGGGTAAATCATCACCGGGACCGGTAGTCGCATATCCGTCGGTGATCGAGTGCGGATCCACCACCCCTATGCCATGGAACAGGAAATTATCGCCCGCTGGTATGGGAGGATACTCTTCATCATTGGTTATTCCCTCTTCAGTGACAAGTGTAACATAGAGTATACGGTGGGGAACATCCCACATTGCTTTAGGTCTTGCATCGTGCTCGGTTTCCCCATAGATGGAAGTTTTCATCCCACCAATCACCTGTGTTATGTGAAATATTAAATCCGGCCAGGACTCGATACCGTATCTTTTTATTAATGGGAAGTAATGAGCAAAATCTATAAAGAAAGCAATTCTGCGAAAAGTTACTGTGAAGTTGCCCCATTCATCCGTTTCTGCACATCCGACACCGCCTCCGAATGGTTTGGGTATATCTGCGTCTGCAGCACACACCCACGCAAAGGGAACGGGAAGAAATGTATCACCAATCTTCTTTACCACACGACCCATAACCGTGAACTCCTCGCTCAGCCAATCCCATCGCCCCCAAATATGATCGGGAATGTTAATGTTAACACTCTTTGTATAAACTCCTCCGGTTAAAACCCAATCCCCTGCAGAAATATGAATTTTGGGGAAGAAAAGTCCCGGTGCAGACATCTCAATATGTAACACTCCATATTTTTCGATTACTTCTGGTATGGGCATAAGGTATATGTCCAGAGGGCTGCCACCAACAGGTCCACCCTTGAATTTCAATGTAAAGTTACCGCCCGTATCCACAGAACAGGAACCAAACAACTGCATACTTGATACGGCAAGGGGTTTATACGCCACCACCTTTAAATCCTCAAGCTTGACACCTGCCATAGCGGTAGTCAGCTTACCCGTGATCTTATATTTTTGATATGCCATTTTCCCCTCCTTTTTATTACCATTGTAATGTCAAAAAAAAACAGACCAGCCTTCGTAGGGATAACCCTTGCCATACGGCTCTGTGAGTGGTTGGCCGTTAGACTACCTCTTAAAATCCCTGGGAAATCAGATAATTCGTTGTTTGGAGAACACAGATATTTTAATTCATTAAAGATTTATGAAAGACTCCCTTTCAATACCCCACACAGTATCCACTCCGTAATTTATCTGGTGCCCGTTTCAGATATTTTTTAATTGTATTGCCCAATAGTTCTCGGGTGAATGGCTTTTCTATGATTTCCAATGCCCCGGCTTCCATAATCTCTTTGTTCTTGCCATTGGCATATGCCGTTACCGCCAATACCTTCGCATTTCGGTCCATCTTCAAAATCTCTCTC
>Ga0209121_10001341_pt1 | contig 25742 bp, 20 predicted proteins | sample Cruoilmetagenom3_FD_187292 | JGI IMG/M metagenome (GOLD analysis project Ga0209121, IMG submission 187292) | Oil polluted marine microbial communities from Coal Oil Point, Santa Barbara, California, USA - Sample 3 (SPAdes) (version 2) | ecosystem: Environmental > Aquatic > Marine > Oil seeps ... | reverse complement strand
CACTGCTTTTATTTGTCGGCGACAACGGTACGCACAAAAGCATCAAATCGAAAATGCAGGACGGCATCATCCAGGGCGATAAGGGCAATACGACAGATGCGGGCACCCGCGTTCCTCTTATTGCAAACCAGCCGGGGGTAATTCGGGGCCGGAAGGTATGCGGCGACTTGGTGGATTTCAGCGATTTTGTACCGACAATTGCCGAAGCGGCCGGCATTGAGGTTCCGGTAAATATGAAAGTTGACGGCAGGAGTTTCCTGCCCCAGCTCCGCGGCGAAAAGGGAAATCCGAGAGAATGGATTTTCTGTCACTATGATCCCAAGTGGCTTGGCAGGAAAAAGGCCACGCGGTTTGTCCGCGACAAGCGCTGGAAACTCTACGCCGGCGGCGATCTTTACGATGTGCCGGCCGACACTCTTGAGAAGAATCCGAACCCGCCCGGCCCGGAAGCCGCCGAGGCGAGGAAACGGCTCCAGGCCGTCCTGGACTCGATGAAATAATACAGAGATTGTTGTAGCTTATTTGACAGAAAGGAAATCATTATGGATTCAAGCGGTTACACGCGTCGCGATTTCATCAAAGCAATGGGCCTTGGAGCGGCGGCGTTTGCTGTTACGGGATGTGTGAGTGCATCCGGGTCGCGGACAGCAAAAAGCAGGCGGCCGAATATCGTTCTGATGATGGCCGACGATATGGGATATTCGGACATCGGTTGTTACGGCGGCGAAATCCGTACGCCCAACCTCAACGGGCTTGGGAGCGGCGGGCTGCGTTTCACGCAGTTCTACAACACCGCGCGCTGCTGCCCAACCAGGGCCTCGCTGATGACCGGGCTTTACCAGCACCAGGCGGGAGTTGGACACATGATGAACGACAGGGGATTTGAAAGTTATCGCGGCGACCTCAACAATCGCTGTGTCACCATCGCCGAAGTGCTCAAATTGGCCGGCTACAGCACCTATATGTCCGGAAAGTGGCACGTGACAAGGCATCGCGGGCCGGAAGGCCCGAAGCACAACTGGCCCCGCCAGCGCGGGTACGACCGCTTCTTCGGCACTATTCACGGCGCCGGCAGTTTTTACGATCCGTGTTCGCTGACGCGAGACAACACGCAGATCCCGCCCGGCGACGATTTCTATTATACCAATGCCATAAGTGACAACGCCGTGAAGTATATACGAGAGCATAAAGGGGACAATCCCTTCTTCATGTACGTGGCCTATACGGCGACACATTGGCCGATGCATGCGCTGCCGGAGGATATTGCCGGGTATAAGGGGCGCTATGATGGCGGCTGGGATGCGCTGCGCGCCGAGCGGCACAAGCGAATGATCGAGATGGGAATCGTCAATAGCAAGTGGAAGATTACGCCGCGCGACAAATCCGTACCACCCTGGACCGAGGCCAAAGAGAAGGCGTGGTTCGCGCGTCGGATGGAGGTCTACGCCGCGATGCTCGATTGTATGGACCAGGGCATCGGGCGCATCGTCTCGGAGCTCAAGAGAACCGGCCGCTTCGAGAATACACTGATTTTCTTCTTAGCCGACAACGGCGGCTGCGCCGAGGAATACGGCAGCAGGGGCAAAGTTAAGCCGGACCCGTCAAAGTCGGTCGTTCTAAAGCCGATGGATGAGAACGCTTTGCAACCCGATATGCAGCCTAAGGTCACACGGGATGGCCGGCCGGTCCGAACGGGATACGGTGTGATGCCGGGTCCTGCCGATACGTACATCGCCTACGGCCGGCCCTGGGCCAATTCCAGCAATACGCCGTTCCGTCTCTACAAGCACTGGGTTCACGAGGGCGGCATAAGTACGCCGCTGATTGCCCATTGGCCGAAAGGAATAACGTCACACGGTAAGTTGTGTCACCAGCCGGGACATCTGATTGACATTATGGCTACCTGCGTGGATGTTGCCGGCGCGGAATATCCATCCGAATACAAGGGCAATAAGATAACCCCGGCCGAAGGAAAGAGCCTGGCGCCGGCCTTCGACAACAAGCCGATTCAGCGTGAAGCGATTTACTGGGAGCATGAGGGTAACCGCGCCGTTCGCCGGGGCAAGTGGAAAATTGTCTCTAAGCATCCGGGCCAATGGGAGCTGTACGACATCGAAGCCGACCGAACGGAGCTGACAAACCTGGCGCAAAAGTACCCGGAAAAAGTCAAGCAGTTAAAGGCACTATATGATTCATGGGCTGCCAGGTGCGGCGTCCAGCCCTGGCCCATACGAAAGCCCGGTAGCAGAAAAAAAACATGATGAGCATTATGAATGAAAATCTAAGTCGGCGTAACTTTCTCAGGCTGGCCGGCGTTTGTGCCGCTTCGGTTCCGGGTTATGCGAGCCTTGCCCAACAGCCGGCCGGGTCTGCACCCTCTCAAGAGAGGCCGAATATTATTTTTCTTATGTCCGACGACCAGCGCTGGGACGCGATGGGTTGTATGGGCAACCCTGTAATAAAGACGCCGAATATGGACCGCCTGGCCGGCGAGGGTGTCCTGTTCGAAAACGCTTTTCTGACGACGTCGATATGTATGGCCAGCCGGGCAAGTATAATGCTCGGACAGTTCGAGAGCCGGCACAAGTGCAATTTCGAGCGGCCCTCAAATCGAACGATTTCTTATGCCGAATTTGACAAGAGTTATCCCCGGCTCTTGCAAAAAGCAGGCTATCGCACTGGCTTTATCGGCAAGTTCGGTTTTGCCGTCAGCAAGGATAAAATCCGGAACTGCCCGCTCAATCCCGACGGGACCAGAGACGGCAGAAAGCAGTTGTGGAAAGAGCAGCGATATATGCCCACCGACAAGTTCGACGCCTGGTATGGATTCGGCGGACAGGGCGTGTATTTCCCCGAGGGCGCCGACGGCAAACATTTGACGCGGATTATGGGTGGCCAGGCGCGGGAATTTCTCCGTGCCGGCAAGGCGGGCCGGCCATTTTGCCTTTCGATTAGTTTCAAGGCGCCGCACGGCCCCACTCAGCCGGACCCCGCTTACAGGGATATGTATAAAAATGTGGAAATTCCCCGCCAGAGAAACGATGGAGACAAATATTTCGAGAAGCTGCCGAAGGTGGTAAGAGAATACTGGCGCGGGCGCAGAGTTTACAAAAATGAAGCCGGCCCGGGCAGGTACCAGGAATTTATGACCAGGTATTACCAGTGCATCAGCGGAATAGACGTTGTGATCGGCCAGATACGCGATGAATTAAAACGTCTGAAGCTGGATAATAATACGATTATTATCTACACCTCCGACAACGGCTATTTTTGCGGCTCCAAAGGATTGGGCGGCAAGTGCCTGGCGTACGAGGAATCTATTCGCGCACCGCTGATTATTTTCGACCCACGGCTCGATGAATCCGAACGGGGAATACGCCGCCGGGAGCTGGTTATGAATATCGACTTTGCTCCGACTATGCTGGATATGGCCGGTGTCGAAACACCGGATACGATGCAGGGTAGAAGTCTGATGCCTCTTGTAGAAGGAGAGAAAATCAAATGGCGCGATTCGATTTTTCTGGAAAACAATTTCACGTCGCATTTTATGCCGGCTTTAAGTAATGCAGACGACCAGCGCGACAAAGTTCTTGAGCGGAGCATTCGCAGCAAAAGTATTCGAACCGAACGCTACAAGTACATTCGTTATTTTGAGCAGCGACCCATGATAGAAGAGCTGTTCGATATCCGCAACGATCCTATAGAAGCATTTAACCTTGCCGAGAAACCGGAATATGCTGATATGCTTACTTCGCTGCGTAAAATGTGTGAAGACTGGATTCGCGAAGCGCAATAACATTATGCAAAAGCTTTATAAAAACGAAAAAAAGGAGATTTTCTAATGAGTGACAATTTGAATAGGCGTGAGTTTTTAAGAACCGCCGGCTTTACGGCGGCGGCACTGGCTTTACCGGGTTGTGTGAAAAATTTCCAGTGGGAATCTATGGACAAACCGAATGTTGTTATTATATTCTGCGATGATGTGGGCTACGCCGATATCGGTGTCTTCGGGGCCAAAGGATACGAGACGCCCAACCTCGACCGGATGGCGGCCGAAGGCGTGAAGTTCACTGATTTTTACGCCGCTGCATCTTCGTGCACGCCGTCGCGGGCGGCGCTTATGACCGGTTGTTATCCGCAGCGCGTCGGCCTGCCGAATGTGATCGGCCCGAAAGCGACAGTCGGTATCAGCGACCGGGAGCAAATCATCGCAGAAACGCTCAAGCCGCTCGGCTACGCAACCGCCTGCTACGGCAAGTGGCACCTGGGGCATCATCCCAAATTTTTGCCGACCCGGCACGGATTCGACGAATACTTCGGCCTTCCTTACTCGAACGATATGTGGCCTAAGCATCCGACCAATAGGAGCTTCCCCGACCTGCCGCTTATAGAAGACGAAAGGATCCTCGAATACAATCCGGACCAGACGCAGCTTACTACCTGGTATACCGAGCGAGCCGTGAGGTTCATAGAGAAGAACAAGGGCCGGCCGTTCTTTTTGTACGTGCCTCATTCGATGGCGCACGTTCCTTTGTTCGTATCGGATAAATTCAAGGGCAAATCCGAGCGTGGTTTGTACGGCGACGTCATGATGGAAATCGACTGGTCGGTCGGACAAATCCTTTCGACGCTGAAGCGACTGGATATCGACGAAAAGACATTGGTGATATTCTGTTCGGACAACGGGCCGTGGCTGAGCTATGGCGACCATTCCGGCCTGGCTACTCCTCTGCGTGAGGGAAAGGGCACAAGCTTCGACGGCGGCCACAGGGAGCCTACAGTTATGCGATGGCCGGCTCAAATTCCCGCCGGCACCGTCTGCAACGAAGCTGCTTCGACAATAGATATTCTGCCGACCGTCGCAAAGTTGACCGGGGCGGAACTTCCCAATCACCGTATTGACGGCAAGGATATCTGGCCGTTGATGTCGGGTGTGTCGGGCGCTAAATCGCCGCACGAAGCGTTCTTCTATTATCGCAGCTTTGCGCTGGAGGCGGTTCGCAGCGGAAAGTGGAAGCTGCACCTGCCGCATTCTTATCGCACGCTTGCCGGACGACGGGGCGGCACGGGCGGCCGGCCGGCAAAATACGAGCAGGGCAAAATCGGCCCGGTGTTATTTGACCTGGCCGCCGACATCGGAGAGCAGCACGATGTCTCCGCCCGGCACCCGGCAATCGTGAAACGGCTAATGGCTCTGGCGGACCAGATGCGGCAGGATATTGGCGATTCGGCCAAAAAAATGACGGGACAAAACAGGAGACCTCCGGGCCGCTTATAAAACAGAATCTGTAAAACTCATGCGGGCGGTTTGCGAACCGCCCGTACTTTTGATCTATATCTGCAATTGCCGGCCGAAAACATGGCGGCCGACCGGATTGTGTGAAATGTTCATGAAAATCTATGGAATTTGTCGATATTCTAATTGATAAAGAAAACTAATTTGTGTTATAATCGTATATAGATACAGGCAGGCTTGAATTTATTATAATTTGAGTCGTTATCATAATTTATTTGTTTTTATCATATCATTGACCCGCCTGCCAAAGTGGATGTTCTTTTTCAGTTTGGCTTAAACCTTTTGAGTCGAGGAAAGTTTTGCGCACCGGACTTGCGCCCTTATGGAAGACAAAAAATAGGCAGGTTTGAAAACATTATCATAATTTAGGTTGTTATCATTTTCGTTTTGTTTCATATCTTCGACCTGCCTGCCGGGTGATAGTCCCGGATTCGTAAGGAATCGGCAGCCGTAAGGGCATAACGCCCCGATTGCGCGGAATTTCTCGGCGAATCCGGTTGCATAAGTTTGCTTGAACCGACCGTTTTTGAGCGGAAGAAAAGAAACATGGAGATTCGCTAAGAGACGGCGTTTAGCGCTAAACGTTACTTATTTTCAGTCCCGTAAGGGACGCCTTAATGCAGGACTTATCATGATTCGGTCAAGGTAGTTAGTTGCACTTATTTCTTATTGAAAGAGTGCTCAAAAACGGTCCGGCGGGCGAATCTCCGAAAAAGCGAAGGAGAAGTAAAATGAAACGTAAAGGTTTTACCTTAGTTGAGCTGCTGGTCGTAATTGCGATCATAGCACTGCTCATGGGCATTCTGATGCCCGCGCTGGCCAAAGTGAGGCAAATCGCCTTCCGAATGGTCTGCGGAACGAACCTGTCCGGTATCGGCAAGGCCATGCTGATTTACGCCAACGATTACGAGGACGAATTGCCCCGTGCCGGCGGCAGAAACAGCGTGTGGGCTGCGAGTATACCCGGCTGGGACGCATACAATCGATTCGATGCTTACGGCGTAGCAGCGGACGGCAGCGGCGGCACGGGAAACATCTCGTCCTGCTTCTACCTCCTGGTAAAGTATGCCGAAGTAACGCCCAAATCGTTTTTGTGCAAGGGCGATTCCGGTGTTTCGGAGTTCAAACCGGCCAACTACGGTGCCGGCAGCAGGGACCTTATCGATCTCTGGGATTTCGGTCCGTATAACAATGAGACGGATAATCCAAGTTCTCATTGCAGCTACTCCTACCATATGCCGTTTGGCCTGTACGCTCTGACCACATCGAGCGAACCAGGTATGGCGGTAGCGGCCGACAGAAATCCGTGGATGGATTCCCCCGGTGCAGCAGCAAAGGAGTTCCCCGGCATTTTTGTTCCTGGTGGCGGCAAAGAGGCTGTAAACTACGGCAATGCCGTTGCTCACCAGGAAGATGCACAAAACGTACTGTTCCTTGACATCCACGTCGGCCAGGAAAAAGCTTCGTTCTGCGGAATCAACGATGATAACATCTACACCTTCTGGGACGGCGGAGATATCAGAATCGGCAGCGTGCCTGTAATTGGAAGCGAACCCCAGGATAGATTGGATTCATTGCTGGTACATGATGGCGGAGGCGGCCCCCCTACCCCTCCGAAACCGAAGCCGCGGGGGTGTTTCCCTGCCGATGCTCTCGTATGGATTGATGGTACATTAGTGCAGATCTCGAAGGTCGTTCCCGGGCAGATGGTTGACAAGCCGTTCAATACACGGACGGTTGTGTGCCTGCAGCAGGCAGTGTGTTCGCAGCAGATCGACAGTATCGACGTCCACGATGAGTCCGAGGGAACGTGGACCCGCTACGATGTGGTACTCGAAACAGGCAATCGCATCAGTGTCGCTGATTCGCACTATTTCCTGCTCGATTCAGGGCGATGGGCCCTGGTCCATGAGTTGACAAGCGGCTTGAAACTCGTCTCTTTAGAGGGCCCTGTTGCCGTCGATCATGTTGTAAAAAGAGCATTGCCTTGCACCGGCAAGGTTTACAATCTGAAGGTCAAAAATTCGGAGCGGTATTTAGTGGGTAAAGATGGAATCGTTGTGCGCGATTGGTAATCCACTGCATTGATGGAAGCCCATCGCCAAATAGCCGGATCGTGTAGTATAGTCCCTGCATTTGTTATTGACGGGCGGCCTTGTGTTGCGGAGCATGAGGCCGCCCGTTTCATAGGTGATTAGTTGTGAAACACGGTTTTAGACAATCGGCTCAATGTTTGTCTTGGAGCCGTATTTATGTTAAACTACCGCTTTCGGAGTTGTAAGGAGTACGAAATTGGGACAGACACTTGTTTATAAGATACTAAGCGGGCATCTGGTTGACGGCGAGCTTAAGGCCGGCGGGCAGATCGGGATTCGTATCGACCAGACGCTTACACAGGATGCCACGGGAACGACGGCGTTTTTGCTGTATGAATCGATGGGGCTCAAGCCGGTGAAAACCGATTTGTCGGTCAGCTACGTTGATCACAATATGGCCGGATTCGGTCCGGAAAATCATAACGACCATTTGTACCTGCAAACCGTCGCCGCAAAGGCGGGCGCCTATCATTCGCGCCCCGGTAATGGAATCTGTCATCAGGTGCATTTAGAAAGGTTCGGCAAACCCGGCGCGACGCTTCTGGGCAGCGATTCGCACACGCCGACGGGCGGCGGAATCGGAATGCTGGCTATCGGGGCAGGCGGGCTGGACGTGGCGGTTGCTATGGCCGGCGGGCCTTTCTACCTGAAATGCCCGAAGGTTATGGGTGTTAAGCTCACCGGTAAACTGAACGACTGGGTGGCTGCCAAGGACGTGATTCTCAAGCTGCTGAGTATCCTGACGACAAAAGGTAACGTCGGCTGGGTGGTCGAATATTTTGGCGAAGGTGCAGAAAGGCTCTCCGTGCCCCAGCGGGCGACGATCACCAATATGGGGGCTGAATTAGGCGTAACGACGAGCATCTTTGCCAGCGATGAGCAAACAAGGAAATTTTTAGCCGCCCAAAAGCGGGAGAAAGACTATCAGCCATTGGCCGCCGATCCGGATGCCGAATATGACCGCGTAATAGAGATAAATCTTGCCGAACTTGAACCTATGGCGGCATGTCCATCTTCGCCGGATAACGTAAAGACGATCCGTGAGATCGCCGGTCTCGAAACGGGACAGGTAGTTGTCGGCAGTTGCACGAATTCGAGCTTTGCCGATTTGATGATGGTGGCGACAATCCTTAAAGGCCGGCGCATCAGCGAGATGGTCGAATTCGCCATAGCACCGGGCAGCAGGGAAGTGCTGAACATGCTGGCTGATAACGGCGCATTGTCCGGCATGATTTCAGCGGGCGCGAGGATTTTGGAATCGGGCTGCGGGCCGTGCATCGGGCAGGGTTTCTCGCCGGCCAACGGCCTGGTGAGCCTGCGGACATTCAATCGAAACTTCGCCGGACGTACCGGAACCAAAGGCGACCAGGCATATCTGGTCAGTCCGGAGACGGCGGTCGCCTCGGCCCTTACAGGCAGGATTACCGACCCGCGGGACCTGCCGGAGTTGTTCGGCCTGAAATACCCGAAGATAGAGCTGCCGGCAGAATTTGCCATTAACGATAATATGATAGAAGTACCTCTTAGCCGGGAAGCGGCGGCGAAAGCCGAGGTCCTGCGCGGCCCGACGATTGTCGTGCCGGAAACGCCGAGGCCGCTGCCGGAAAAGTTGGCCGGCGAAGTATTGCTCAAGTGCGGCGATAAAATCACCACCGACCATATTATGCCGGCAGGAACCTTCCTGAAGCTTCGCTCGAATGTGCCCGAATACGCCAAGGTTGTTTTCAACTGCTTCAACGAAGAAGGCAAGCCGACGTTTGCCGAACGGGCGCTCGAATTGAAGAATAAGGGGACGGCCGGCATCATAGTGGCGGGCGAAAGCTACGGCCAGGGCTCGTCGAGAGAGCATGCGGCGTTATGCCCGATGTATCTGGGCGTGCGGGCCGTGATCGCCAAAACTATCGAGCGAATTCACAAGGCGAATCTGATTAACTTCTGCATCGTGCCGATTGAGTTTGCCGATCCGGCGAACTACGACAAAATCGAGCCCGGCGACGAGCTTCGGATTGACAATCTGCTTGAAGCGATAAAGAACAGCTATACAGTCAAGGTCGCCAAATCAGACGGCTCATTTGAATTCATCGGCAGGCTGGAACTTTCCAGCAGAGACAGAGAGATTTTTCTCTCGGCGGGGCTTCTGAATTACACCCGAGAAAAAGCCGGCGAGTGACAGAAGTACAAAGAGGCGAATCGTGAAAAATATACGAATTTTGCTATTCATTCTTGCGCTTACGGCTTTTCGGGCTGACGTTTCTCTGTGTGATGATTTTGCCCGTCGGCTCGAAGTTGATGGCATTGACGGCAGGAAATCCGCCTGGCACGGTTATGACCGCTGCGATTTTACCTATGATACCCGCGATTGCACTGTCGTTGCACCCAGGAATCCGGCAAGGCATCTGCCCTGGATATGGAGGGCGCGTTTCTTCGGCCATGAACCTCAGACGGACCTGGCGCTTTTGGAAAAAGGATTTCATCTCATTTATATGGACGTGGCGGATCTATTTGGTTCTCCCGTGGCGGTTAATCATTGGAATGCTTTTTACAATTATCTGACGGGGCATCATTGCTTCAATCGGCGTGCTGCTCTGGAAGGGATGAGCCGGGGGGGCCTTATAGTTTACAACTGGGCCTGTGCGAATCCCGGGAAAGTGGCCTGCATATACGCCGACAATCCCGTCTGTGACTTCAAGAGCTGGCCGGCCGGCCGGGGTAAAGGAAAATATCATCAACCCTCCTGGGAGGCTTGTCTGAAAGCTTATGGTCTGACGTCCGAGCAGGCTTTGGAGTATGAGTACAATCCGATTGACAATCTTGAGCCGTTAGCCCGTTTCGTCGTACCTGTTCTGCATGTCTGCGGCACTGCTGATACTGTCGTTCCGATGCCGGAAAACTCCGATATCATTGAGAATCGTTATAAGAAGCTCGGCGGCAAAATCACCGTCATTCGCAAGCCGGGAGTGGACCATCATCCTCACAGCCTTGAGGACCCGAAGGCCATCGTTGATTTCATACTGTCTCATACGACAGCCGATTACGACAAGTTCCATTACAATCTGCGGCACGGCCTGACAAACTGCCGCATAAAATTCCAACGGCAGAAAAAAGGCTGTGTGGCTTTCCTGGGCGGCTCTATTACCTACAATCCCGGCTGGAGGAATATGATCTGTCAATACCTGCAAAAACGCTTTCCTGAAACCCGGTTTGAATTTATCGCTGCCGGGATACCTTCAACGGGTTCAACGCCGGGAGCTTTTCGTCTCACACGGGACGTTTTCAGAAACGGCCCGGTCGATTTACTATTTGAGGAAGCCGCTGTTAATGATTCGACCAATGGCCGCAGCGATATCGAACAAATTCGTGGTATGGAAGGAATCGTCCGGCACGCTCGTATGCTCAATCCTGACATCGATATTATCTTGATGCACTTCGTCGATCCCGGGAAAATGAAAACTTACAATGAAGGTTCCGTGCCGGCCGTCGTTCGTAACCATGAAAAAGTGGCCGAACATTATCAGTTGCCCTCGCTGAACCTCGCGCTCGAAGTCAATGAACGCATTAATGCCGGACAATTTGACTGGCCGAATGATTTTCGCAATCTTCATCCTTCACCTTTTGGTCAGAATGTTTATTTCCGCTCGATGAAGCATTTGCTGGATGCGGCATGGGCCGGACCGTTGCCTGAAAACGTTAAATCCAATCCCATGCCGGCCGAACCACTTGATCCGTTCAGTTATTATCGCGGCCGGTATGTAAATATTCGTGAAGCCGAACTTGTCGATGGCTTTACCTATGACGCGGCCTGGAATCCCGGAGATGGTAAAGGAGTTCGCAGAGGTTTTGTCAATGTGCCTGTGCTTAAAGCCGATCGGCCCGGTGCGATACTCAGACTCAAATTCGAGGGTACTGCTATTGGCGTCTTTGTCACTTGTGGTCCCGATGTGGGTATTATCGGATATAGTATTGATAAGTCGTCCTTTCGTCAAATCGACCAGTTTACTCAATGGAGTTCGAACCTACACCTGCCCTGGGCTTATATTCTTGATGCAGAGTTGAGCCGAGGTGAACACGAGATTACTATCAGGACGACCGACAAGAAGAACACAAAAAACCGTGGCCATGCCTGCCGAATTGTGTATTTTTTAGTTAATTGATATATAGCTGAGATGATGTCCAAAAAGATAATAACGATTTTCGGAACCGCCAGAGCCATGCCGGGCGATTCGATCTTTACGCTGGCTATGGAAACCGGCAGGCTTTTGGCACAGGCCGGTTTTACCATCGCCAACGGAGGTTATGGCGGAACTATGCTGGCGACGGCAAAAGGGGCCGCCGAGGCGGGCGGCGAAATCATCGGCGTTACGTGCTCGGCGTTCAAATCAAGCAGGGCCAACGAATATGTGACCAGAGAAATGGTTACCGGCTCGCTGGATGAGCGGCTCGAAACCTTGGTTAAACTCGGGCAGGCGTATATCGTCCTGCCGGGCGGAACGGGAACGCTGCTTGAACTGGCCAAGGTCTGGGAATTGAAAAATAAGGGCTTTCTTAAGGAGGATAAACCGGTTATACTCTTGGGCGGATTCTGGAAGCCGCTTATCGAGCTTATCGCGACCGAAGATGCTGACAGCAGCAGGTTCGTGAAGCTGGCGGATGAGCCGAAGCGGGCGGTCGAAATGATTATTGATGAATGATTAATGATTATTAAAAGCTGGGAAATCTGAATTATCGATATGAGCAGGATTACGTTATTTTTAATTTTAGTATTTTTTGTGAGCGTTGTTGCGGCGGCGTCGGAATTCGACACCGAGATAATCGACGAAACGCCTCTGCTGCGGGACGGCTTTGTCATGATGGGCGTTGATGGTACGTTGGTCGGTCCTGATAGTAACGATGTGTATTTTTTCGAATTACTTTCGGACGTAAATGATTACAGGGTTGTCCTGAAGGCCGGGACAAAGCTGGAGCTGCTGCCGTCGTCGGCGCTGGAAAAAATGATTGCCGGTGTAAAAAAGCGACCTGCGGCAATTTACCGGCTTTGGAACGGCAGGGTTACGAGATACAGGGGCAGGAACTTTATATTTCCAAACTACTTTCTGCCTATGATGAAGGCCGAAAAGCCGGAGCCGAAAACTTCGCAGCAGCCGCAGCAGGAGCGTGAACAGAAACTTGCCCTTGATGAGCCGAACGATGTATTGGCTATGCCGCCGGAGGTCATCGAAAAGCTTAGAGCCGCGCGGGACAAAACATCCGCCAGCGTGCAGCCGATAACGGACGTTAATGAAATTTCGGTTGATAAATCACAACCGGCGGCCGAAGAAGGAAAGTTGCCGAGTGCACGAAGTTATGCACAAAGCGCCGATTCGGTTTTTGTTGACAGGACCGCGTTTCTGGTCGAGCGGGACGACGGCCGGCTCGTATTCGTGCCTGACGCCCTCGGCCGGAATGTTCAGAAACTTTCTTTACATCTGCTACCGTGCGCGGTGCTCGAGATGACCGAGCAAAAGCAGGCTGCCGAGCCGGAGCCTGTGCGATTTAAAATAGCGGGAATTATGACTAAATATAAAGGCGATAACTATCTGTTGCTGGAAAGGGCGATACGAACTTACAGCCACGGAAACTTCGGAAGATAAAGGACACGCGAATGCCCCACGAACTCGATCAAATTCTCATTTCTTCAGCCGGAGCCGATTTCGAGAAAAGACTGAAAAAATTTCGCTCGAAAATGATGCGGGCAGCGCGTTTTGCCGGTTATGGTAGCGAGGAAAATCAGCAGGTGATTGATATTCTTCGCAACGTCGCCGATCGTGGTGACAAAGCCGTTGCTGAATATACGGAGAAATTCGATGGAGTAAAACTGGTGCCCGAGCAATTCCGGGTCGGCAGAGACGAATTGGAGAAAGCCAACCGGCAAATCAACCAGGACATTCTGGCCTCCCTGCGCCAGGCGATTGAAAACGTGCGCTCATATCAGAGGGACATCCTGATCGATCGGGAGAACTTGCCGCGGGGAATCAGATACACTCCTATCAAGAGGGTTGGTATTTGCGTTCCGGGCGCATCTGCGCCTTTGCCTTCGACCGTTGTAATGACGGCGGTCCCTGCGCAGATTGCGGGCGTTAAGGAAATTGTCGTGGTTTCGCCGCCGAGACATAACGGAAGCATCCATCCGGTGATTCTGGCCGTATGCTGCGAATTGGGAATTGACGAGGTGTACAGAATCGGCGGAGCGCAGGCGGTGGCTGCTTTGGCATCGGGGACCGGGACCATCGATAAGGTTGATATGATTGTCGGTCCGGGCAACAAGTGGGTCCAGGCGGCGAAGAAGAACGTCGCCGACGACTATGTCGGTATCGATTCTATTGCCGGGCCAAGCGAAGTTCTTATCATCGCAAATGAGCAGGCCAACCCGGCGTGGATTGCCGCCGATATGCTCAGCCAGGCCGAGCATGCAGCCGACAGCAGCGCTATTGTTGTAACCGACTCGGAAACACTGGCAAAAGATGTTCTCCGTGAGCTGGCTGAACAGGTGAAGGAATTACCGAGAACTCAGGCCGCAAAAGAATCGCTCAAGAAATTCAGCGCCATTATTGTTGTCGAAGATATGGACAGGGCAATTGAGATTGCGGATGATTTTGCATCCGAGCATTTAGAGGTTCAATGCGGCCGGCAAAGCAGGGAGATCGCCGAAAAGATACAAAACGCCGGAGCGATTTTCATCGGTTCTTACACCCCCGTTGCGGTCGGAGACTATTGGGCCGGGCCGAGTCATACCCTGCCTACCGGAATGCGGGCGAGGTTTGCCAGCGCGCTGACCAGCAACGATTTCCTAAAGTCGATTAGTATTGTCGAATACGATCAGGAAATGCTTGCCGCCAGCACCGACGACATTATCCGCCTGGCCGGGATCGAAGGTCTCGACGCACATGCCAGAAGCGTAAGAATCCGCCAGCAGGATTGAGTTAGTGTCGAGGGCGTCTCGCCCTCGAATCGCGGGCAAGATGCCCGCGACACAGGTCACAGATCCCAGCCAAGCTTGCCCTTATACCACCAGTAGAACCAGCCCGACCGGTGCGCCAGCACGAAGACAAGATATAATATTATACATGTCCTCAGAAAACGCCAGAGCGGCAGACGGAGCAGAACCACTCCGGCTAATCCTCCGAGAACCATGAAAAAAAGTACAAGGCAACAGTACGGCAAAAACGTGCTGAATATGGACCTGAAGATTTCTATCGGATTCAGCGCGTCGAAGGAATCGAACATCACTCCTCTAAGAAAGAACATTGGGAAAAAGAAGCCGCCGAGGGCAACCAGAAACCAAAAAAATGAATCAATTCGCCTTGTGAAAATGTAATAAAGTGCAGCCGGACAAAAGCAAATGGCAATACAGCCAAGCAGAAGAATGGTCTGCTCAACGAGATCTCTTATGCTGAATATATTCGCCATCGGCAGATCGGTTGCGCGTCTGCAACCTTTTGTGCTGTCGACGACACAATGGGCAACGTAATAAACCACATAGCAGCCAAAGACTATGTAGAAAGGCAAAGTCAGCAAGGTGGTAATATAGGGAGTGCCAAATTGAAGAAAGGGTGCCAGGAACGATGCCAGTACTGAAATCAGGAGAGAGACTAATTCCGGAACAATCACGAAGACCGCAAGATTTATCATGCCGGAGGCGCTGATTGGATAGAGGAATGCATCGATAATCCAGGGCAGCTTACATTCATCCGCCAACTGAGGTTCTTCTTCGAGTATCTTCATTGTGTTAAAATTCTTTCCATCATTCCGACTTAACAGTTGAAGCCGATTGTTATATTTCCCAGTTAAGCTTTTTCTCAAACCGCTTATAGAACCTGCCTAATAATCCGACTGTAACAAATATCATATAAAGCTGCATGCCTTTGATGAAAAAAGGCACCGCCGATAAAAGCCAGAACCGGTTTGCCGGGGAATCTATTTTCATAAATAACAATGCGCCTGCATAAAAGAACAGAACCATCCCGCAGTACGGCGGCAACGTGCGGAATATCGATCCGATTATTAATATCGGATTCAAGGCGCTGAACGAATCAAACAACACTACGGCAAGCAGAACCATCGGGAAAAAGAAGCCGCCGCACGCCAATATCAGCCAGTAAATCAAATCGCTTCGTTCCGTAACGACATAATACACGGCCACAGGCGAAAAGCAAACGGCAATAGAACCAACTACAACTAACAACTGGGAAATATAATCCCACCTGTCGGGTTTAGCCGGGCTGGCCCGAAGGTCGGGGGCGCGGCGGGCGCCTGAAGCGCTGTCACGAATACATTCGGCAAAATAATACAGCGTATATGCAACCGGCAGGAAATACACGACCGGGATATACTCTATGCCTAAACCCAGAAGTGCTATTACGAGCGGACAAAGCAGAAAAAGAAGAAGCCATAAACCTATAAGATGAGCAACACACGCTAAATTGAACGGATACAGAAATATGTCGATGAACCAGGGCGGCTTGTTTTCATCAGCCGGCGGCGGTTCTTCTTCATGTATCTTTATGTCATCCATGTCATCAAATTTAGTACCATTTTTCCGAGTTTGAAATTCAAACCATTTATTAAACTTCCCAGTAGAGCTTGTCTTCGTACCTATAGAAGAAGCGGCCGAGCAGATGACCTGAAATTAATAGAGTATAGAGTAAAAATATATTCGACAAAATATATACCAGTATGAACCACGAGAAAAAACTGCCTCTGATAGATACGATTCTTATCCTGCTATACAAAACAGTAAACAGAATGCCGAGACTGTAGAATAATATAACCAGACCACAATAGTGAAAGAAAGTACTCGCAATCGAGCGAACAAGTAAAGCGGGCTTGAGTCCATGGACCGAATCGAACATAACGACAGCCAGTATTCCCATTGGGAAAAAAAACATCCCATAGGTCAGCAATGCGAATAGAATGACGTTGTTCGTTTCGATATCGGTGAAATATGTATAACCCTTATAAAAGGTTACTGGTCCAAGGGTAATTGCATAGCATGACAATATCCTGAAAAAATATCGAACCATATCGCCAAGCCCCGGCATGCTGGCGAGTATTATCGGTGCTCGTAAACCGCCACGGGCACTTTCACGCACGCACTCGGTAAAATACCAGTAGATGTATGAGTAATAAACGACAATCTTGATAACAAGACCTAAAATTCCTCCGATGCATAGGCAAAATATAAGCAGCCCTGCTGCTGCAAAGTCGGTTAGTATCCGTAAAAAAAGAATAATCCCGATAGTGCTAAGGCCCCCTTTGCTTATGGGATAGAGGAATATATCTATGAACCAGGGCAAACTGCGATGACCTTCAGGTTCGGTTTCTTCGGACTCTTGCCGTCGGTCGATAGCCTGTTCGTAGACACTGGATTTGACGGGTGGTTCTTCTTTTAGCTTGTATTCTTCCGGGACGTCCATAAGAGTTAAACCATGGGTAGAATCCGTTGTGCGGTCTATCAGGTCTCCGGAATAATCCTGATTTGCATCGGAACCGGGGGCGTGAATTACAGGGATGATAAACATATTTTTACATCTTGGGCATACGACTTTTTTGCCTGCGTGTCTTTTGGGGACGCTTATGGTCCGGTCACAGTATTCGCAGAGAAAATCAATAATGGTCGATTCGGTCGGTACGATTACAACTTTGCCGCACTTTGGGCATTTTCCCTGCCTGCCAATATCCTTATCCCGGACACTGATTTTATGAGCACAGTGTTCGCAGTAAAACCGAATCATTAAGTCTTCTCCCTCTTAAGTGATTTACTGGTTCTACAGCTTCGGCGATTTCCCGGGCCGACCGGTTCTCTTATGCGAGCCAGTTAAAAAAGCCGAGATTGCTTCGTCGTTGCTCTCCTCGCAATGACAAGTATCGCATTTCTATGTCATTGCGAGCCTGGCCCCAAGGAGCCGATTCGAAGAATCGCGCGGCAATCTCAACCGTCACTATAGGACTTTTTGAACAGGCCCATGAGCAGGAACCATGACATAGAGCCGTTCTATTTAACAGGACGCATCGGAGCCGGTTTTCTTCAGTCGAAATTCGCTGCGGTTTATATTTTTTCCGGCAAGCTGCCTGCAATCCGTCTAATCAGCCGCCCAGCTTTTGCTTTATTATTTCGCCCGCCCTGGTAAGGGCATCGCCGATTTTTTTCGGATTTTTACCGCCGGCCTGCGCCATTTGAGGCCGGCCTCCACCCCCACCGTCAACGATGGGGGCTATTTCTTTGACAATATCGCCGGCCTTGAGACCTTTGGCAACCAGATCGTCGGTCACACCCGCCAGAAGCGTTGCCCTACCGTCATCGTCGAAGCCCAAAACAATCGCGGCGGATTTTGCTTTTTTCTTGAGCATGTCGACGGCCTCTCGCGCCTGCTCGACGGTGGTTGTCGACAGTTGGCCGATTACGATGGAGGCCTCGCCTGTCTTCTCACTTTTTGCAAGAAGTCCCCTGGCCTCTGCCATGGAATCTGTGCCGGAATGCCGGGCCGCCGCTTTGAGTTCTTTAGCGAGCTTTTTATTATCCTTTAGCAACTGGCCTACCCGCTCTACGAGCGATTCGGATGGGACCTTCAGCATCGCGGAAAGCTCGTCCGCAATGTCACTGCCTTTTTCGAGGTGGCTTGTGAGCGCCGAGCCGGTCAGGGCGGTAATCCTGCGGACACCGGCCGCGATACTCTCTTCTTTGATTATCTTGAAGCCGCCGATGACCCCGAGCCTGTCGACGTGCGTGCCGCCGCAGAACTCCCGGCTGAAAGCCTCATTAATGCCATTCTTATCCTCGGCGCCGAGAGCTACGACCCGAACCTCATCCCCGTACTTCTCGCCGAACAGTGCCATCGCGCCGAGTTTCCGGGCCTGGTCTTTGGGCATTATAGTCCATGTCACGGGCAGGTCGGCGGCGATTTTCTCCCTGACCAGTTCTTCCACTTGCCCGAGCTGCTCGGCCGTTGGCGCCTTTGGATAGGTCAAATCGAATCTCAAATAATCCGGGCCGACATAACTTCCCTGCTGGGCCACTGATTTGCCGAGCACTTCCTGCAGCGCCCATTGGAGTAGGTGTGTGGCGGTATGATTTCTCTTGACGGAGTTTCTGTCTTTGCTGACGACTGCATGAACCTTTTCACCGATATCGAAGGCGCCTTCGGCGACCTTGCCCTGGTGGACGATGCAGTTGGCGATTTTTACAGTTTTTTCCACGATGAACCGGGCCTTGGCCGACTGGATAATTCCGCAGTCGCCGACTTGTCCGCCCGCCTCGGCGTAGAAGCAGGTCTTATCGAGGACAATCCCAACCTGAGCGCCGGTGTCGATTTGTCCCTTATCTTTGAAACCGTCGCCGTCAATCAAACCAGCTATCGCCGCGTCGCACTGGTCCGTGTGATATTTGTGCAAATCTTCCGTTTCCGGCAAGTTTTTATTAACAGTAAGCTCGGCAGAAGCCGAAAAATTGATATTACTCACACCTGATAACCAAACATCCTTTTGCGCCGCCCGTGCTCGCTGTCTCTGCTGTTCCATGAGCTCGGAGAATTTCGCCGTATCGACCTTTAGGCTGCGTTCCTGGGCCATGAGCTGTGTCAAGTCCAGCGGAAAGCCGAATGTGTCGTAAAGCTGGAAAGCATCTTCGCCGCTGATGACTTTGTCTTTGGATTTCTGTGCCCTCTCGGCGGCGCCGGCGAAAATTTCTATCCCCCTGTCAAGCGTTCTGCCGAAGCTGGCTTCTTCGGATTCTATTACCGTGGAGACGTAATCCGCCCTTTCTCCGATTTCGCCGAACGCCTCGCCGAGACAATCGACGACGACCGGCACGAGTTTATAGATGAACGGCTCGTGCATTCCCAGCTCCCGGCCGAACCTCGAGGCCCGGCGAAGAATTCTGCGGATCACGTATCCCCGGCCTTCGTTCGAGGGCGTCGCGCCGTCGGTTATCGCGAAGACGAGCGCGCGAATATGGTCGGCGATGACCCTGAATGCGTTGTCGGTTTTGTTGCCCAGCTTCGATGTGTATTTGTGGCCGGTGATTCGGCCCGTACGCTCGATTATGGGCATGAATAAATCGGTGTCGTAGTTGCTCGCCTTTTTCTGCATTACGGCGACGATTCTTTCCAGGCCCGCGCCGGTATCTACGTACCTGGCCGAAAGCGGCACGAGCTTACCGCCGGGCTGGCGGTTGAATTGTATGAACACGAGATTCCATAATTCGATGTATCGTGCGCAGCCGCCGTTTACCCGGCACTCGTGGTTCGGCACGTTTTTCATATCGCACATCTCCGGGCCGAGGTCGATATGTATCTCGCTGCAGGGCCCGCAGGGGCCGATCTCGCCCATTTCCCAGAAATTATCTTTCTTGCTGCAAGCCAGGACTCTCTCAGCCGGCAACGGAGTCACTTTAGGCCACAGATTTGCCGCCTCATCGTCTTTCGGCAGCCCATCGGCCGCATCGCCGGCAAAAACCGTCGCCCATAAACGGTCCGGATCGATGCCCCAGACCTTTGTGAGAAGCTCCCAGGCCCACTCGATGGATTCGGCCTTGAAGTAATCGTCGAACGACCAGTTTCCCAGCATCTCAAAAAACGTGTGGTGATAGGTGTCCTTGCCCACCTCCTCGAGGTCGTTGTGCTTGCCGCTTACCCGCAGGCATTTTTGACTGTCGGCAACCCGCCGATGCTGGGCCGGTGCCAGTCCGAGGAAAATGTCCTTGAACTGGTTCATTCCCGCGTTGGCAAAAAGCAGGGTCTCGTCGCCGATGGGCACGATGGGCGAGCTGGGTACGATTTCGTGGTTTTTGCCCTTAAAGAAATCGACGAACTCACTTCTGATTTGTTTTGCAGTTTTCATCTGGTATCTTGTATTTGGTACTTTCTATCTTGCATGGTGCTTTACGGGGCGCTTTCCATGAATCATACAAGGCCCTTGGCGGTCAGGACCTTGCTTTTTATTTCTTCACACAGGTCTTTGTTTTCGGCCAGGTATTTTTTGGCGTTTTCTCTGCCCTGGCCCAGCCGGACTGTGCCGTAGTTCAGCCAGGCGCCGCTTCTCTCTGCGACCTGGCAGTCGACGGCCAAATCGAGCAGATCGCCCTCGTAGCTGATTCCGCCGTCAAACATGATATCGAACTCGCTGTCACGGAAAGGCGGCGCGATTTTGTTCTTTACCACCCTTGCCCTGACCCTCGAACCGACGGCGCCGCTGGCATCCTTGATAGTTGTTATTCGTCTTAAGTCGATTCGTACCGAACTGTAGAATTTCAGAGCCCTGCCGCCGGTTGTGGTCTCCGGGTTGCCGAACATCACGCCGATTTTCATGCGGATTTGATTTATAAAGACGAGGGCGGTTTTGCTCTTGTTGATGACACCGGTGAGCTTTCGCATCGCCTGACTCATTAATCTTGCCTGGAGTCCCATGTGGCTGGCGCCCATCTCGCCTTCGATTTCCGCCTTCGGTGTCAGTGCTGCGACGGAGTCGACGACAATAGTATCTACCGAATTGGAACTGACCAGCATCTCCACAATTTCCAGGGCCTGTTCCCCTGTATCGGGCTGGCTGACTAACAGGCTGCTGACATCGACGCCCAGCCGTTTTGCCCACGTCGTATCGAGCGCGTGTTCGGCGTCGATAAAGGCGGCCACGCCTCCCGCCCGCTGGGCGCTGGCTATGACGTGAAGTGCGAGGGTTGTCTTGCCGGACGACTCCGGCCCGAACAGCTCGGTCACTCTGCCGCGCGGGATACCCCTGCCGCCGAGTGCGATATCCAGCGATAACGAGCCCGTGCTGATACCCTCGATCTTGGCGTATTGTTGCTCGTCCATCTGCATGATCGCGCCCTGGCCGTATTGCTTTTCGATTTGTGCGATCACTCTCTGCACGGCGTCATCCCTGCTGGTCGCTTTTGAATCTGCCTTAACTTTTTTTGCCTTTGCCATTTACGTTTTTCTCCTTTTTTCTATCCCGCTTAGGTCTTAATTTTTTTGCACTTTTCTATTGCAACTGGTAATTTCCCAATACGGTGTAAATAGGGCCTTGCGGCGTCAACCGGCTCTCGTAAACCGAGAGCGAGTCAACCGGTATAGTACCGAGCTTATAATCCTTATACTCTTCGGTGATTCGGGCCAGCTTAATACCCGCTTTTGTGTTTCTTATCCTGCACAGCGTCAAATGGCCTGAGAACTTTCTGGCTTCCCTCGACCAGCCGGCCGAATCCAGTTGCCGGTCAAGGTCTTCCTGCAATTGTAACAGATTGTCGCAGTTCTGTCCCGCGCCAACCCACAAAATCCTGGCACTCCTGCCGCCGAAGTAGCCGACCGATTGGATGTCCAGCTCGAAGCCCTTGTGCCGGGACGCAACATCCCTGGCTATGTTGCAGACATCCACGACCTGCTCGTCTTTAATTTCGCCCAGGAACTTCAGCGTCAGATGTATATTCCCGGGATTTACCCATTTGACGTCACTTTTTTTGATATCAACTTTGCCTCGCAGCTCGTTCTGCAGATTGCCTAAGGCTTTTCTGATTTGCTCGCCGATATCTATTGCTATAAAACAACGCATGTTTCATCCAAATATTCACTATAGATAACATGGGATTTTTATGTTATCGCTTGTAAAAAGCAGTGTTAATCCCATGTGTAAATCTGTGTATACAAAAGACAAACAACCCGCCATAGAGTGGCGGGCTAAGTACTTTAAAGAAAAATTTCACTGGGATACCTGTACACTCTATATCTGAAAAATCTAGTTAGTTTAACGTTACAATCGTTCCTTCATTGCGTGCAATGTCAATGATGGGAGTGTAGTCGTCTTTTTCCCAGCGTTTGAGGCCGCAGGGAAACGGCTCTATTCTGTAATCGGTCCGCCCCGCGAACTGCCAGAGCTTGTCTAATGTTCTGCATTCGATTTTTTTGTCAAAATCGGGCGACACCACTATCAAATCGATATCACTCAATTCAGTGGCCGTTCCTGTAACCTGTGAGCCGAATAATATCCCGTAACTTACGTTAAAGCCGTTATCTTTAAGGTAATTGAGATATTTGCGAACCGACTTTATAATTGCTTCTTCAGCCATTCTATTAATTGCTCCGCCATTATAAGATAACGCTGCGATTCTTTTTTATCAGGTATTACAGGCCATTCTTCGGGATATCTGCCTTCGATGCAAAACCTGTTAAGTGCTCCGAGCGCATCTTGCCTTTCAGTATTTGCTTCAAGACCCGTCAACCTGTAGAGGTTAATCAGGTTGTGTATTTTCGGCGGCGTTTTATTTTGATTTTTACAGACGCAGGCCTTAAGCATTTTTTCCATCGCCAGATGTACAAAAAACAAGCCGTGTCGGGCCTTACCTGCCTTAATGAGATTGCTGCCAACCTCAAAATCCTCTTCGGCATTTCTTACCCAGTATTCCGTTTGTTTTGGGATATTCATCATTTCGTAGTTGTCATAAGATGAATTATTCTAACAATCCTGTCGAAAGGAGTCAATTGCCGATTATTTTGTAAAATTTCTACATAACACGTACTTAAACTGCGGATTAAATATATTAAAAAATCCATTAAAATCTATAGTTTGAATTTTACCAGTTTGCGAAGCTCCGCCAGTCTATTATCGATGTTGCGTCTGATTATTTTTGTCAACCCGTCCAGTGAGAAATCGGCAATCGAATAAGAGGCGACCACCGTGCCGTATGCCACGGCCGTTTTCAATGTCTCGAAATCGGTCCTGCCGGTTTGTGCAAGATAGCCCATGAAGCCGCCCGCGAAACTGTCGCCGGCGCCGGTCGGGTCTATGACGTCGGCGGCAGGAAAGGCCGGCAGAATAAATATGTCCCCTTCGGCGTTGCACATGATCGAGCCGGATTCGCCTTTTTTGGCAATCACAACGCCGGGGCCCATTTCCAGGATCTTCTGCACTGCCCTTATCAGATTGTGCCGACCCGCCAGCATCCTCGCTTCATCCTCGTTGATTGTCAAACAGTCGATTTTTGTCAGCAGGGCTGTTAAATCATCGGGATATTCCTGAATCCACAAGTCCATCGTATCGACGGCGACAAAGGCCGGTTTCTCGACCTGCCCGAGCAGCTCGTGCTGCAGGGCCGGAGCCGTATTGGCGAGAAAAACAAACTTGCTGTCCTTGAACGCTTCGGGCACCTTCGGCGGCGCTTCGGCCAGGACATTTAATTCGGTGCTCTCCGTCGTTCGGTCGTCCATGTCTTCATGATACGAGCCGGTCCAGCGGAAAGTTTTGCTCTGGGCTCTTAACTCCAGCCCCGTCAGGTCAACCCCCCTGCCGGCGAAGATTTCTGCCAGATCGAACGGGCAATCCGAACCGATCACGCCGACGAACCTGACCGCCGAAAAAAAGCTGGCCGCCATGCTGAAGTAGACAGCCGCGCCGCCGAGACAGTTCTCGCGAATACCGCCGGGCGTCTTAATCGTATCAATTCCTATCGAACCTGTTACCAATAATGACATATCTATGCTCTCTATGTTTGTGTTTGGAATATCTTTAGGGTGTTGTCTATTCTTTTCAGGGTATTGTCTTTGCCCAACAGCCGGACCGAGTCGAAAATGGGCAGGCTGATTGTGGTTCCGCAAATTGCCACTCGCAAGGGTTGAGCGACCTTCCCCAATCCGACCTGCTTTTCTTCGGCCATTCCTCGGAGCATATCTTCAATAGCCTGTTCTGAAAGCTCATCCATCGCAGCGAGTTTGTCTCGAATAATAGCAAGATTTGCCAGACCGTCGCTTTTGAGCAGCACCTTCTTCACAGATTTTTCGTCGTACTTTATCTTGTCGTTATCAACGAACAGAAATACGCTTTTCTGCTCGATCTGAGCCAGGGTTCTCGCGCCTTCGCAGAGCTTGATGATTGTCGAAAGAAGCTCTTCGTCGGCGGAAGCCATCGGGGATTCAACAACCTTTAAATAGCTCTTGAGATACCCGAGGAGTTTTTCGGCCGAGACCATCCGGATGTGCTCGGTGTTGAAGGCGAGCAGTTTCTGCCGGTCGAACAGACTGTTGGATTTAGTCAGACGCGAAAGCTCGAAGGAGCCAATCAACTCTTCAACCTGCATAATCTCGCGATTATCGCCGGGATTCCAGCCCAACAGGGCGAGGAAATTCACCATGGTTTCAGGCAGGTAGCCGCTCCTGGAGAAATCGACAATATTGATTTCTGGCAGGGCAACGCCGAGATGCTTTGCCATCGCGTCGATGTTGGGCATATCCGGCGTGGTTTTGCCCCTGATAAAAGAATCGAGCTGCTCGCTGCTGATATCGCCTGCGGCCGCGAGTGCTTCGAGGTCGATCTCCTGGGCGGTCCCTTCGGCTGTGCTCAGGGCATGCTTGATTGCCTTGCGAAGGGCCTTCGGACGCTCTCGCTTGGAGAGTTTGCCGCCGGTATCGCTTACTGTTACCGACATGTGGGCATATTTCGGAAGCGGGGCATCTGGAAACAGGGCCTGCCATAAAGTCTGCTGGCCCGGCGTATTGTTGAGGTGTTCCTGGCCGCGGATGATGTGTGTAACTTTCATCAGGCGGTCGTCGACAACGCAGGCGAAATTGTACGTGGGATAACCGTCGCTTTTCCGGATGATAAAATCGCCTATCTCCTCGGCCGCGAATGTAATCTCGCCGCGAACCTCGTCCTGAACCACGATTGGCTTGGCCTGCGGCACGGCGAAACGGACCGTAACGGGCCGGCCTTCGGCGCGGGCTTTTTCCACGTCTTCGGCGTTGGGGAAATTTTCAGGCCGGCGGTAGAAAAAGCTCTGCTTCTGAGCCTCGGCCTGCTTGCGAAGTGAGTCAAGCTCTTCGGTAGTCTCGAAACAATAATAGGCGTTTTTTTCGTTGAGAAGTTTCTCTATATATTTATCGTAGATATCTTTACGCTCAGATTGCAGGTAAGGCCCGTTCGGACCGCCGATTTGGGGGCCTTCGTCCCACTGGATTCCGAGCCATTTAAGGTCGTCCATAACCTGCTGTGCGGCGGTCGGCGTGTTTCGCTTCTGGTCGGTATCCTCGATTCTGAGAATAAACGTTCCGCCCGCCCGGCGTGCCCAGAGCCAGTTGAACAGGGCGGTCCTGGCTCCGCCAACGTGCAGATAACCCGTCGGCGACGGTGCAAAACGCGTTACGACTTTTTCAGACATAGCGTACAGTTCCTAATTAGCTGCAAAATACGTGAAACGCATAGGTTATGCTGCCCGGCTGATATTGTCAAGCGCAAGAAGGGCCGAACCTCCAGGAACGCCCAAAAAAAGTTTGTGTTTGTCGGGGATGTTTTGTACTTTGAGTCAAATCGAAAAGAGATTTTAAGAAAGGCTGAAA
>Ga0209121_10001340_pt1 | contig 25748 bp, 27 predicted proteins | sample Cruoilmetagenom3_FD_187292 | JGI IMG/M metagenome (GOLD analysis project Ga0209121, IMG submission 187292) | Oil polluted marine microbial communities from Coal Oil Point, Santa Barbara, California, USA - Sample 3 (SPAdes) (version 2) | ecosystem: Environmental > Aquatic > Marine > Oil seeps ... | reverse complement strand
TACGGCTTTTCTTTTCCGGTCCAGCTATAGTGCGGTCGGCAGCATCTTCAAGCTCCTTTAGTGTGATATCTTTACGGTTGCGCCGCGCAGCCAGGATGGCCGCTTCATTGACTAAGTTAGCAAGGTCAGCGCCGCTGAACCCCGGAGTTTCCTTGGCTACAGTTTCAAGGTTGACTACTGTGGAAAGTGGTTTGCCCCTAGCATGTACCTCTAGAATAGCCTTGCGACCTTTTATATCGGGTAGGTCGATGACAACGTGGCGGTCAAAGCGACCAGGGCGGAGGAGGGCTGGGTCGAGGATGTCGGGCCGATTGGTGGCGGCCATGACGATGACGTTGGCATTGGTATCGAAGCCATCCATCTCAGCCAGAATCTGATTGAGGGTCTGTTCCCTTTCGTCATGTCCCCCACCTAAACCAGCGCCACGGTGTCGGCCTACGGCATCAATTTCATCAATAAATATAAGGCATGGCGTATTACGCTTGGCTTGTTCAAATAAATCTCTGACCCTGGCAGCACCCACACCCACAAACATCTCTACAAATTCGCTACCACTAATAGAGTAAAATGGCACCTTGGCTTCTCCTGCTATAGCTTTGGCTAATAAGGTCTTACCTGTTCCTGGTGGTCCTACCAGGAGCACTCCTCGAGGCACGCGTCCTCCCAGTGTCTGGAATTTCTGGGGAGACTTGAGAAATTCTACTACTTCTTGAACCTCTTCTTTTGCCTCATCTGTTCCGGCAACATCGGCGAAGGTTACATCGGACTTGTTGTCGAGTCTTAATCGGGCACGGCTTTTGCTGAAATTAAAGGCTTGTGTGCCAGCACCACGGGCGGCGCGAAAGAATAAAAAGTAAAATAATGCCCCAAGCAGCACAATAGGGAGAATGACTGTTAGTGCTATCGTTCCCCAATCAAAGCCAGTAGGTTTAACATCAAGTTTTATTCCTAGCGCCCCCAATATTACTCCTTCCTGTGCCAGGTAAGTGCGCAGCTCATAGGTACTACCGCTAAATGCCGTTTTAATTGTGGTTTTGTCATCCTTCAAGCCCTCGAGGGTATCACCGTCTTGCCTGATGGTATCAATTTGCAGCTTGGCCTTGGATATGAATTCCGCTTGACTTACTTCGTGGTCGCCATCAAGGGCATCTTCCACGGGAGTACCATCGAAGCTAGGCTCAAGCTTCACTGCATTGACATTTATACCTTTTTCTCTAAGAAGTGTACTCAAGTCATCGGTAGTTTCTGCACATGGCATCCAACATATAACTTCTGCATCCTTCAAGCCAATGAGCTTCTCCCCTTCTTGCCAGTATGCAATGGTGTCGAGCTGTGGCTTGGCTCTCTCGATAAAATCAGGCAGGCTTACTGCCTCAGGCCTTTCGCGGGGTGTAAGAACAATGACCAAAGCTACTATCACTACTAAAAGTACTAGGTAAAAGACACTTCTATGCCACCATTTTGCTTGCATATCTTTATCCTCATTTTAATTATAGCAGATATATTGTAAACTGAAAAATTTTACCCCAAATTTGCAAGTGGAGTCGTATTGCAGTAGAGTTCTAATACAGGATACACTGTTTTCAAAATATACATGCACGATAACCTTGGTCAAATGTTGACATAAGTGGTATAATACAAAAGGAGGTTAGTGCCTTTCTGGAAGCAGAGGAAATAGCGCGCTTGGCTACCGAACTTGCTTCTGAGAAGCAAGCAGCGGATATTGCTATGCTGGACGTTAGGGCATTATGTTCTTTCGCGGACTACTTTGTCATTTGCACTGGAGAGACCAAGCGGCATATTGAAGCTATCTGGCAGGATATCGGTGAAATATTGAAGAGTAAAGGAGTTGTGCCTCATCATAATGAAGGAACTCCTGACTCAGGTTGGATGCTTGCTGATTTTGGTTCGGTCATTGTTCATATATTTGCCCCACTAGAGCGGGATTATTATCAGCTAGAGAAATTATGGGACAAGGCGATCCCGGTGGTTAGAATTCAATAGGTCCATGTATCCAACTCCCTGTCATAGTTGAAAACCTCCTCGGCTGAGAAGAATAAATCAATTTCCTTCGAAGCATTGTCCAGTGAATCAGAGCCATGCACTAAGTTATGTCCAATATCAATGCCAAAGTCGCCTCTAATAGTGCCACCGTGAGATTTGGCAGGGTCAGTTTCTCCCATCATTTGTCGTATTATTTGCACGGCATTGTTGCCTTGAAAGATGATGGCAATGACCGGACCAGAGGTGATGAAATTTATCAAATCGTCAAAGAAAGCTTTCCCTTTGTGAATGGCATAGTGTCGTTGGGCCATAGTGTTATCCATGTGCAACATCTTCATAGCTACGATTTTAAGCCCCTTCTTTTCCAGGCGAGAGATGATTGCTCCCGCCAATCCCCGTTGTATGGCATCAGGTTTGATAAGAACTAAACTTCTTTCCATGATCTTAATCTCCTTCTTCCCTATCTTGGCTCCTTTCTAAAATTAATCCTAAAAAGTCTTACGACTGTTTTCCCATCCGGGGACCCCGCTAGAGCTTTATTTTGAATTAACTGGGTCCCCATGGAAATCTTATGATTCCTGTAGAACCGTTTAAACCCTCGTAAGCAGGGTGATTAAATCCACGCTTTCTAAAGAATCAACTACTTTATCAGCCTCCTCGAGTTTTTGCCAGGGGTGTGTGTTAGTTATGGCCAGACATTTCATTCCGGCGGTTTTGGCTGCTTTGACTCCCAGGGGAGAATCTTCAATTGCCAGACAATCTTTAGGTGCCACTTTCAGCTTCTCGGCGGCTAAAAGATATACCTGGGGACTGGGTTTGCTTTCAGATACCTCTCGAGCGAAAACAATGCAATCAAAAATTCCCTCCAAATTGAACTCACTAAGGACTACGTCGATGTTTTCCTTGGGTGCTGAAGAAACCAAGCCTAGTGTGAAATTCCCCTTCTTTATGGCGTTCAGTAGCCTTACTACGCCGGGAAATGGCTTGATGTTTCCTGTTGCCTTCCGTCGAAAATTTTCTTCTTTTTCCTGTATGATGATTTGGACATCTTCTTCTGAGAGTGCTCCTCCCATAACACTATGGATTATGAAGTCATTTTTGGGACCAAAGAGTGTAGCAAAATATTCTTTGGCGAACTTAATCCCCCTTTTAGCAAAAGTCTCCCGCCAGGCAGCAAAGTGGAAGGAACTGGAATCGGCAATAACTCCGTCCATGTTCCATAGGATTGTCTTTTTGGACTGTTTCCCGACGTAGAATAAGAAATCGCCATCGACTATGACCGTATTATCCTTAAGAGTCAGTATTCCTTTAGTTTCTACTAGCCATTTTGTCAGTTTAGTGACCCAGGCAGAAGCCTGGATTGGCTCATTGATGGGTGCTATCTGTTTAAATCTTATCTCGCTCTTGGCAGTAACGCCAAACTCAATCCCATGACAAAGCATGGCGTAAGCAGTTACTTCATCGAGGAGGGTATAGAGAATACCACCATGGACCACATCATCCCAGCCTTGATGAAACTTCCCGGCGGTGAACTCCGCAGTGACTTTTTCTCCATCGTGAATGGGTTTCAACTTTAGTCCTATAGGGTTCTCCTGACTACAGGCAAAACAAAGTTTTGCTGTACGCTGGGCATCTACTTTAGGAATTTCCATTTGCTGAACTCTTTTGCTCCACTCGGGGTGACAGTAGGGGCATCTTATCCTTGGGCTTAGTTATATGAGGAGGACGAAGATATAATGGCTGCAGGGTGACCGGGTCATCTCGTTCGCCACTGCTCAATTTTCGCCAACCTAATACAGCCAAAGAGCTAGCTCGAGATGGGCAATTACTTTGGGAAATTATAGCTCGGCTGCCCAGGTTTTGCTGTATTTCGCTTATTATCTCAGCGGGGATTTCACCACAAAAAAGTGTTTTTTGCTTAATTCGACGGCACAAAGTTTTAACTGTGGTTAGATTTTCTGCCTCCAGACACTGAGGTTCGTTGTCTTTTTGCTGGTAAAGAGCAGTGGCTATTTCCTCGCGACCAGCCTTATGAATGGGCCGCAGGAGCAAGCCAGTAAAGGCAAAAGGATAGGCTTCAATTTCTAATGTGTTTACACCGAGCAAAGGAATATTTAGGGCAGAGGCTAACCCCTTGGCGGTGCTTATGCCTACTCGGAGACCATTAAAGCTTCCCGGGCCTTTAGCTACAACAATTGCTTCTATAGAGCCCAACTCCACCCTTGCTTGTTGTAACAAGCAGACTAAATTCGGCAACAGTTCTATGGTATGGTTTTGTATTGTTTGCCAGGTTAGCGAAGCCACTATCCTGCCTTGATTAGATAAAGCAACGCTGACGGTACTGGACGAAGTATCTATGGCTAATTCCATATCAGAAACCTAAATGCAAAATGACAGAGCAAAAGTTAAAAATCTTTGCACCTTGAGTTATCATTTTGATTTTTGACCTTTGATTTTGAACTTCTGTGTTGCTTAGCATTTGGTATTCAGAGGCACAATTCCCTCTCTTTTTTTGAGTTGTTCTATTAGTTCACAGTAGCGCTTGCCTTGAGGTTTCAGACAAATAGACCGTCCTGTCTGGTAGGCAGGAATATAGTGCAGGGTGATGAGTAAATTGTCTCGGGGTACTACCTGCAACCCCTTCTCTGCCCATTCAACCACACAGACCCCGTCGCCGTAAAAATATTCCTCCAGCCCCAGGTCAGCAATTTCCTCGACGTGATTCAGGCGATAGAAATCAATATGGTATAAGGGAAGTCTACCGTGATATTCTCTCAGGATGACAAAAGTGGGACTGGAGGCATATTCCTTCATCGCCAATCCATGAGCAATGCCCTGGACAAGACAAGTCTTGCCTGTTCCTAACTCACCTACAAGAAGGAAAACATCAGACTTTTGAGCTAATTCCCCCAGATAGCTTCCTAGCAGCTGAGTTTGTTCAGGGCTATGCGAATTTAATTTCAGTGACCCCATTCTTGAAATGTTCCCAGCCCCCTCTTTTGTATGGGATGATATTTCCCTTGCTATCTATTACAGCCACTCGTGTTGGTAACTTTTCTTCCGTTATATCACCGATTACAGTCACCGGGCAGTTTAGGGCTTGCTTAGCCCGAGCAACAGTGGCTTCGTCAGCGGTAAACAGAAGCTCGTAATCCTCGCCACCACATAAAGCCAGTTCCTGATAGTTAAGGAAGTTTGCCATAACTACAGGGTGCATGGGTACTTGTTTTATCCTTATCCGGGCGTTGACTTTGCTCGATTCACATATGTGGTCAAGGTCAGCAACAAGTCCATCGCTTATGTCTATAGCGGTTCTAACTCCTTGTTCGACTAAGATTCGCCCTTCTCTTACTTTTGGTATGGGCTTAAAGTGAGCTTGTCTTAAGATATTGATTGTTTCAGGATCTGAAATGGGTTTTCCCTTGAGCATTTCCAAACCAGCTGCCGACAGCCCCAGGTACCCTGTGACAGCTATTTGCTCACCAGAAGAAGCTGTTGACCTCTTAAGCATTGCTTCGCCTCTGGAGCAACCTATGACTGTTACGGTGATAACTACATTGGGAGCGGTAGCTATATTACCTCCAATTACAGCTACTCCAAATTCTCTGGCGAGGTGTACCATGGCGTCAGCAAATTTGGCGATATCTTCCGCCTCCAGTTCGCCAGGCAGTGCCAGAGAAAGCAAAGCGTACTTGGGAATGCCGCCCATGGCAGCTATATCACTTAGATTTACTGCCAGTGCTTTCCAACCCAGTTCCTCCCAGTGAATGACGTCCAGGTCGAAGTGTATATCTTGGACTAGAGTATCTGTAGTGGCTAACTGAATGTGATCGTCGCTTTGCCAGGCAGCAGCGTCATCGCCAATGCCCACTAAGACTTTTTGCCACGAAGCCTGCCCGGAATTTTCATATCTAGCGCTGCGGCCGCGTATGAGGTTAATTAGTCCAAATTCTCCCAATTCAGATACTTTCACCGGTGTAATTATAACACTGGCTTTGTTTAACATTCTAGCTGGTGGATATTGTAGGTGGCTAAAACATGGGCCTTGTTGCCATTTTATGCCCTGTGGTATAAAATCTAGACATGCGTGATTACGAACTGGTAGCAATAATTAGTCCCGAGCTTGATGGAGAGGGAGTATCTGAAATGATAGACAGAGTGTCTCAGTCCATTAATAGTCGTGGTGGGGTAGTGGAAGAGATAAAAAAATGGGGAAGAAGAAAACTGGCTTACCCTATAAGAAAATTTATGGAAGCTGATTATGTTCTGGCTCGCTTTCAGTTAATGCCACAATCGGTTAAGGAACTGGAAGTGGAAATCAGTGCTTCGGAGGATATTTTACGATATCTTGTAGTAAAGGTGAGTGATTGATATGGCAAGCTTGAACAAAATAATGCTAATTGGTAACGTAGGTAGTGACCCGGAAATGAGATACACCCCCAATGGAAAGGCAGTTACCTCTTTTCGCATGGCTACCAATTATCGTTATGCTGGCTCTGACGGGGAGCGGAGGGAGGAAACAGAATGGTTCAGGGTGAGTGTGTGGGGCAGGCAAGCTGAAAGTTGTAATCAATTCTTATCCAAAGGGAAGCGAGTTTACGTTGAAGGAAGGTTACGTTCTCGCAGTTGGGAAGGGCAGGATGGGCAGATGCGTACTAGCCTTGAAGTATCAGCAAACCGTGTAATTTTCCTCGACAGAGTAGCTCCGGTTTCTCCTCCCGAGGAGGGGGAGCTTGAGCCTGAAGACTTGCCCTTTGACTAAAATCTAAAGTAGAGGAGAAAAAGATTTGGCTAATACAGGAAGAGTAAGAGGGACGAGGGGCTTCATGACCAAGCCGGCAGTGTGTCCCTTTTGCAAGGGGAATATGAAAATCAACTATACAGATGTTTCGGTGTTATCTCGCTATATTTCCAGCCAGGGAAAGATTGTATCGCGACGGAGGAGCAGAGCCTGTGCTAAACATCAAAGAAACTTAGCACACGCTATAAAGAGAGCTCGTTATCTCGCTCTGTTACCATATGCACCAACTCATATTTGGAAAACAGGAGGCGTAGGCTTATCCCGGTCAACGGTCTGAAGCATGCCGAAGCGAACTTACCAACCGAAGAAAATTCCCCGGAAGCGCAGCCTGGGTTTCCGTGCTCGAATGGCCAGTCGGGGGGGAAGAAAAGTGCTTAGGGCAAGACGTCTTAAGGGGAGGTATAGGCTGACTCCGGTTTAACTCTGTCCTGTGAAGGAGCCTCGTTCTTTAACTAATAGAGCACAATACACGTTGGTTTATCAACGTGGCAAAGTATGGGCAAACAGCTTGCTAGTGGTGAAGGCGATGCCCAATGGGTTAAGTCTAAGCCGGTATGGGTTTTCTGTGACCAAAAAAGTGGGTAAGGCGGTGCAGCGGAATCGCTTGAAGAGGTTACTCAGGGAGATAATGAGGCTGCAATCGCCAAAGTTGGGATGGGATATCGTCTTCATTGTTCGGCCTGCAGCAGTCAATGCTGACTATCACCAGCTAGAGAGGACAGTAACTAAGCTTTTAGCACGTGCGCAGTTGTTGGAGGGCAACGAATGACCCAATTAGCTCTAGGTTTAATTAAATTGTACCAGAACACAGTGTCGAAGGTTACCCCTCATGTTTGTCGTTTCCAACCTACATGCTCGCAGTATGCTTTTGAGGCAATTAAAAGACATGGGGTTATCCGAGGTAGCTGGTTGGCAACCAAGAGGCTGACTCGATGTAATCCCTTCTCCACAGGCGGCTATGACCCAGTACCTTAGTTATTTAGTAGAATGAAGAACGCAAAGATAATCTACCTTATTGTAATTTCTCTTTTTACCTTACTCCTGGCTTCCTGTATTCCTGGCTCCGCTCAGCCAATAGGGGGATGGGCGGGAACTACAGTTCATGATAACACTATTTATGTTGGCTCCAGGGATGGCAGGGTGATGGCGATAAACGCATCGAGCGAGGAGATGCAGTGGTCTTATCACGTCACTGAGCCCTCTGGTGGCATGGGGTGTGGCCCAGCAGTTGTTTCCGCTGCTATTACCACGCCAATAGTCGATGGGGATTTCGTCTATATTGGCACCTATAGTGGCAAGGTTCTAGCACTAAACACAACAGCGAGAAGCCAGAATCCCTATCTTCCTGAGGAACCTCAGGACAGATACCATGAATGGGAGACTCCTATTGGAACGGATGCAAGGAACAATGCTATAGTAGCTGACTTGGTAATCAATGATGATGTCATATACGTAAGCAGCTCTGACGGGCGAGTGTATTCTTTACGCAAAGACTTTGGTGATCAAGTAAAGAAATCTGGGATCTTAGACGAAAAACACAGCAAGCTATGGACGTCCCCAGTGATTGAAGATGATACTCTCTACGTGAGCACTTTCGATGGTCACATCTATGCTTTGTCGGCTGAAACACTTGAGTTACTGGAATGGTCCTTTAAATTAGAGGCAGGCTTTGCTTCTTCACCGGTGATTTGCGAAGACACTGACACTATGTTTTTGGGCTCGTTTGACCGCCATCTTTATGCCGTAAAAATAGGCAGCGATGTATTAGAGTGGAGATTTCCCGAGGAACCAGCCGGCAATTGGTTCTGGGCTTCCCCTGTAGTTAATGAAGGCATTGTCTATGCTGGCTGCCTCGATGGTACACTGTACGCTATCGATGCTCAGACAAGGGAAAAATTATGGGAGTTTGAAAGCAAGGATCAAAGAGGTAAGCCCTCTTCTATAGTTTCCCCCCCTGTTTTGATTGATAATCTGCTAATAGCAGCTAATGAGGCAGGCAATGTGTATGTAATAGATCCCGAGACTGGTGAAGGTGAGCGAATTAAGAATCGAGAAAATGGCGATAAATCAACCATTAATGACCAAATAAGAGCATCTTTTTGCGCCCACGAGGGTTTGGTTTATATTCGAGGTGAACATAACCGGTTGTATGTCGTGGATATTGACAAGAGGAAAGTGAGCTGGGATTTTTCATTGTCTATTGAAGAATAAGGGTCGCACACAATGAGTTTCGTAGAAATTTGGCATTTAATCATAGGTAACCCGATACTTAATGTGTTGATTGTCCTGAGTCATGTTTTATTTGGACGGTTTGGCTTAGCCATTATTGCCCTTACCATCATCGTTCGTCTAGTCTCCTGGCCTCTCAACAGGCGACAGCTTAAGTCCACTAAGGCTATGCAGGATATGCAGCCGAAGCTTCAAGAGCTGCAGAAGAAGTATGGTAAAAATAAGCAGAAACTTCAGCAAGAAATGATGAAGCTTTATAAGGAAGCAGGGGTAAACCCCCTGGGCTGCTTATGGCCCATGCTAATTCAGTTTCCTATTTGGATTGCTCTCTACCAAGCCATTATGAACGCCCTGGCTACTACACCTGAACACTTGCTTAATTTAGCTCGTCATCTTTATTCTTGGGAGATGGTGAGTCAAGCGATTCCGTTGAGCAGTCAATTCTTGGGGCTTGATTTGGGACAAACTGCTTTGCAAGCTGGCGCTCTCGGCCTGCTTTTGGCCATCATAGTCGGTGGCACAATGTGGGTACAACAGAAGATGACCACGGCGCCATCCGTTGACCCGAGGCAAGAGTCCACGCAGAGGATGACGACGCTGATGATGCCCCTCATGTTTGGCTTCTTTACCTTGATGTTTCCCAGTGGCTTAGCTCTTTACTGGGCAGTTTCCAATATAATTGGCATTGTAACTCAGTATTTCGTCACTGGTGGTTGGGGTTATCTTAAATTCCGCTCGCCGTTTGGTCAGCGTTAGTAAAGGGAAAATGAACCAACACCGCATAAAGACGGCGACGAATTATTGAAGGAAGATTGAGCTATGGAAGAGATTGAGATAGTGGCTGCCACGGTAGAGCAAGCCATAGAACAGGCGGAGGCGCAGCTAGGGCTGAGCCGGGACCAATTTAAGATGGAGGTTGTCAGAAAAGGGACGCCGGGAATTCTAGGGGTAGGAAGCAAGGAGGCTTTAATCAGGGTGACCCCGGTGGCCCCGCCGGAAAGAGCCTGCCCTGAGCCTGCCGAAAAGGATGTGGCCCAGGTGGTCACAGAAGTTTTAGATACGTTGCTTGGATTACTGGGCGTAACAGGCAAGGTTGAAGTGCTGTCCGATGATATACCTCTAGCTTTGGATGTCCAGGGTGACGATTTGGGTATCCTGATTGGTCGGCGAGGTCAAACCCTGGCTTCCCTAGAATATATTACCAAACTTATAGTAGCTAGACGGTTAAGTGCTTGGCTGCCGTTAAGACTTGATGTTGCCGGATACAAAAAACGCCGTCGTGAATCCTTGCAAAGATTAGCCTTATATCTAGCCGAGCAGGTGAAAGCAAAACGCCGTGCTATTACTATGGAACCAATGCCAGCCAATGAACGCCGCATTGTTCATTTAACGTTGGCTGATAATCCCGACGTAACAACTCATAGCATAGGTGAGGGTGAGAATAGAAAGGTGGTTGTTTTATTGAGACAGGGTTAGGCATGTTTCAAGAAGTAAATACCAGGGTCAACTTTCTGCAACTCGAAAAAGATGTCCTTTGCTTCTGGAAAGAGCAGGACATTTTTAATAAAAGCATCGAGATGAGAGACGGAGGGCCACGTTATGCCTTTTATGAAGGTCCACCCACAACTAATGGCAGCCCGGGAGTTCACCACGTTCTTTCTCGTTTATATAAGGATGCTATTTGCCGGTATAAGACGATGAAGGGTTATCATGTGCCCCGAAAGGCAGGGTGGGATACCCACGGGCTGCCTGTCGAGTTGGAGGTGGAAAGCTCTCTTCACCTTACCAGTAAGGCTCAAATTGAGGAATATGGGGTAGCTCGATTCAATGACCATTGTCGCCAAAGTGCTTTCAAATATATTAAGGAATGGGAAGCTATGACCGAACGCCTTGGCTGCTGGTTAGACATGGAACATCCTTATATAACCTTAGACAATAACTATATAGAATCCTGCTGGTGGATAGTGAAAGAACTATGGGACAAGGGCTTGGTTTATCAGGGTTACAAAGTGGTGCCCCACTGCCCTAGATGTGGCACGTCCCTTAGCTCTCACGAGGTGGCTCTGGGCTATAAGGACGCTGAGGATCCATCAGTTTACATAAAGTTTAGAATCGAGCCCAGTTCACTTGAAGGAAGAGCAAAGCTCCATTCCTTTCTCTCTCCTTCCCGCGTATTAAGCAAGCCGGCATTTCTCTTGGCCTGGACAACGACACCGTGGACGCTACCCGGCAATACAGCTCTGGCGGTTGCTCCTCATGCCGAGTATAGCGTGATGGAAAGTGACCAGGATTATCTCATTCTAGCCACAATACTTGTAAGTAGGGTTGGGTTGGAGGGATACACCGAGTCAGGAATTGTTTTAGGTGAGGACCTTTTGCATCTTGAATATGAGCCGTTATTTAATCCTCACACCTTTGCTGTGCCCCGTCTAAAGCTGCCAACACTGCGTGTGGAGGAGACAAGAGATAATTTGACCTACCCTGTCATCGGTGCTGATTTTGTCTCCTTGGATGAAGGCACGGGCGTAGTTCATGTTGCCCCTGCCTTTGGAGAGGTTGACTTTGATATTGGGATGAGTAGTGGACTTGATTTCGTTCAATCTGTAGATTTAGAGGGCAGAGTCAGCGGCGACTACCCCTTTGCTGGCAAGTTTGTTAAAGATGCTGACCCTTTTGTCCTGGATGACCTTAAATCGCGTGATTTGCTCTATCGCAGCGAGAAAATTATCCATGCCTACCCTTTTTGCTGGAGGTGTGAAACACCTCTTCTCTACTACGCCAAACCCTCCTGGTATATCAGGACCACAGCAGTGAAAGAAGGCCTTGTCTCGGGCAATACTAAGATAAACTGGTACCCTGACTATATTAAGCATGGTCGTTTTGGCGATTGGCTGGAGAACAACGTTGATTGGGCTTTTTCCCGGGAGAGGTATTGGGGTACTCCGCTCAATATTTGGCGCTGTTTTTCCTGCGACAATTATGAGTGTGTCGGTAGTGTGGATGGGTTAAGGTCACAGTCAAGTGTCAGTGGCTTAACCATGCCCCTGGATTTACATCGCCCCTATGTGGATGAAATTACCTTCGCCTGCCCTAAATGTGGTGGCAAGATGCAGCGCGTTCCCGAGGTAATTGATTGCTGGTTTGACTCCGGAGCTATGCCTGTGGCTCAGTGGCATTATCCCTTCGAGAACGAGGATAAGTTTAAGCAGAATTTTCCCGCCGATTTTATTTGCGAGGCTGTGGACCAGACCAGAGGCTGGTTTTACAGTTTACATGCCATATCCACTTTACTTTTCAATCAGCCTTGCTTTAAGAATGTCATCTGCCTGGGACACGTTGTCGATGCTCAAGGTGAGAAAATGAGCAAGTCCAAGGGCAATATGGTCAATCCTTGGGCTGTGATTAATAATTATGGTGCTGATGCTCTAAGGTGGTATATGCTGGTTTCTACTCCAGGAGAAGATAACCATCGTTTCTCTACTAAGACGCTTGAAGAAACGAGGCGCAAAATTTTCCTTACTTTATGGAATACGTATTCCTTCTTTACCCTTTATGCCAACATTGATCGCTTTGCTCCCCAGCCCTTGACAGCTGACAGCGAGCAGCCCAAAGCTTTCACGGAGCTGGATAGCTGGATTATTTCCGAGCTTAATCGGCTTGTAAGTGAGGTTTCCAAATTTATGGACAGCTATAATCCCACTGCTGCGACACGTAGGATTGAGGTATTTGTAGATAATCTCTCTAACTGGTACGTGAGGAGAAATCGCCGGCGGTTCTGGAAAAGCGAGAACGATGCTGATAAACTGGCTGCATACACCACACTATACCAATGCCTGGTAACTTTAGCTCAATTGTTGGCTCCCTTTGTGCCATTTATTGCTGAAGAACTTTACCAGAATCTGTCCCGCTCTGTTAATCTTGATGCTAGAGAAAGCGTTCATCTAACCGATTTCCCCATAGCAGATGAAGCTAAAATCAATGACAAGCTAAATAGGGATGTTGAGCTAACTATGAAAATATCCAGCTTGGGCAGGGCGGCACGAGCTAAGGCAGGGATTAAAGTGCGTCAGCCCTTGGGGAAAGCCGTGGTCAAGGTAGGAACCAAAGAGGAGAAGAAAGCTTTACATAGCTTAGCTATCGAGGTAATGGAAGAAGTAAATGTCAAGCAACTTGTCGTATTGAGCGGGGCGGAAGGACGAGGAGAATCTCTACACTATCAGGACATGCCGGATTACAGCGTGGTCAACGACGCTAGATATTGGGTGGCCATAAGCACTGGATTGACTCCTGAACTAATTGCTGAGGGAGTAAGTAGAGAGCTTGTACGTCATCTTCAAAATATGCGTCGCAATGCCAGGTTTGATATCTCAGACCACATAATGGCCTATTATCAGACAAAGGAACCACTCATCAAGCAAGTACTAAGTACTTTTGCCAGCTACATTAAACAGGAGACCTTGTCCCGAGAGCTTATCGATGGTTTGCCTCCTGATGGGGCTTACAGTGAGAAGCATCGCATCTCGAATAGCGAGGTCTCCCTGGCAATCAAGAAGGCAAATCCTAAGCACTAAATATGAAACACTATACAGTGTCGAAATTCAAAACTCAAATGACCAAAAGGGTTTTGTCCCCGATTAAATCAGGGATCAACATTTGAAATTTGAATTTGTTTAGATTTAGGATTTGTCCTTTCTAGGAACTCGGGCGTTCTATTAATTGGGCTGAGGTTGTTTTAAAATCTTCGCCTCTAACAAAGACTATTTCTACTTCTTCGTCAATTTTGCTGGTTCGAATAGCCTGGACAAGGTCGGCAATGTTACTTGTTTCCTGGTCATTAAAGCGGGTGATGACATCGCCCACCCTTAATCCGGCAGCCTCTGCCGGGCTGCCAGCCACTACTGTTTGAATAAATGCTCCTCTGTCCACAGAGAGGTCTCTTGCTGCAGCTATTAAGGAGTTCACAGTACGTACTCCCACTCCCAGCCAGGGATAGGTCACGTGGCCATGACGAATTAGATCCTCGATGACAGGCTTAGCCTCATCGCTGCTTATGGCAAAACCCATTGCTTCCACTTCAGACGCAACTATCTTAACGCTAGTAATGCCTATCACCTCGCCAGACATATTCACCAGTGGGCCGCCACTGTTGCCGGGATTGATAGCTGCCGTCGTTCCAATCAAGCCATAAAGGGTATTCCCCCCAATGTCCACAGACGCATTTAAGCGGCTGACTATGCCCTGAGTCACTATTATTCCTTCTCCCAGAGCGTTGCCGATAGCTAGCACCCACTCGCCACGAGATAGCGAGCTTGAGTCGCCCCAATTGGCATAAGGCAAATCTGCGGCATCTATCTTTATCACGGCAAGGTCAGATAACGGGTCAGTGCCTACTATATCCGCGGAGAAACTTCTGCCATCGACTAACTCCAAGTAGATGCTCTGGGCATCTTCAACTACATGGTTGTTGGTGACAATATATCCCTCACCATCGATAAGTATCCCGGACCCACGAACATATTCGACATACTGGCGACCAAAGAAATCAGAGGCGACAAGCTCTGTGGTTATGGAAACCACCGAGGGCATTACCTCAGCAACCACTGGGCGGAAATCAGGCAAAGAAGTAGTTGGTTCGCTCTCCTGAGGGAATGTCCAATCAGAATTAGTATACGGGGGTGTACTATTAGACTGGGGTGGGCTATATACCGGGGGAGGAGATAATGCCCACATACCGACACTCAACGTTATCGTTACCAGTACTACAGCAGCCAGAATGTATTTACTCTTGCTAGACATTTTCCGCTGTATTTATTATATCATTGCTATGTTTTTTAGCAAGAAATCGCCACCCAAATCCAGGGCACAGCAAGGCGCAAAAACCCTTTGACGGCGGTATACTATATGAACTAGAACTTCGGAAAGATAAACTGTTACAGAGAAGGAGGTTTACAACGGTTGCTGATGTGGTTCTATATAATGGTAAAGTTGTTACAGTAGATGCACGTGAATCAGTAGCAGAAGCTGCGGCTGTAAAGTCTGGTAAGTTGCTAGCAGTAGGCTCAAATGAAGAAATTACGGCGCTGATTGAGGCTGAAACTAAGGCTATAGATCTAAAGGGAAGGACTATGATACCTGGGTTTATCGAGTCACATTGCCATATGTCATCGCGTGAAGGCCTACAACGAGTAATGGGGATTATCGATGGTAGCCATGAAGCGGGGGTCAGGTCCCTGGCTGATATCCTGGCTAAGGTTGCTGAACAGGCAAAGAGCAAGTCGAAAGGCGAATGGATACACGTTCATAAAGAGGATGAATCTAAACTCGCTGAGAAGCGTCATCCAAACAGGTGGGACCTAGACAAGGTGGCTCCACATCATCCTGTAATGGTAACCACCGTAGGTGGGAATTTTGCCATGGTAAATAGCAAAGCTTTTGAGGTGGCGTGGGTGACAAAGGATACACCAGAGCCTATGGGGGGGAGATTTGAGAAAGACCCTACGACTGGAGCTTTGACAGGCTGGATACATGAGAACGCTATAGAAGTTTTGCAGCCGGTAGAAGGTGGAAGAGAGCCCAATCTGAAGGAAGCTATGGAAGGCATCAGGTGGATGGCTGAGCAATATGTTGCCTCCGGTCTAGTTTATGCCTATGATGTGGTTACACAAGGAATCATAACAAGAGCCTATCAAGAGCTTCTGAGCAGAGGTCAACTTCCACTGAGAATAGCCTTGGAAATCTATCATGAGCTGATGCCTCACCTCGTGCAACTAGGAATTACTCAAGGATTCGGGGACGCTATGTTGAAGATAGGTGGCATAAAAATCTTTGCCGACGGCGCTATATCAACTCGAACAGCGGCTGTGGCTGAGCCTTATCTTGATAGACCTGACCACCGTGGGGGAATTGGCCATCGCCAGGGAAGAACTACACCGAATTATCATGGAAGGCTATCCCAGAGGCTATCGCTTGTGTGTTCATGCCAATGGTGAAAGAGCAATAAACATGGTTTCCGATACTATAGAAGAGGCACAAGAGAAATATCCTCGTCAGGATTCCAGGAATAGAATTATCCACTGCACGGTTGTAACACAGGAGATAATCGGAAGAATCAAGCGACTCGGTGTTCTCCCAACCATATTTGGTCCATACGCCTACTATCACGGAGATAAGATATTGCCTGCCTTTGGTGCTGAGAGGCTGGAGCGAATGTTCGCCGTGAGGAGTTTCATTGATGCAGGGATTAAGGTAGCAGCTCACTCCGACCATCCGGCGTCGCCATACCCGCCTCTGATGGGTATTCACGCCTTGGTAAATAGAAAGTCGGCAAGTGGTCAACCAATAGGTCCGAGCCAGAAAATCTCGGTGATGGAGGCGCTTAAACTCTACACGATAAACGCTGCTTACCATACTTTCGAGGAAGAAATCTTGGGGTCTATTGAGGCCGAGAAGTTGGCTGACATGGTGGTTTTGGGAAAAGATATCTTGACGGTGCCGCCTGAAACTATTATGGATATTCCCGTAGATATGACAATACTAGATGGCAGAATCGCATATCAAAGAGAAGCCTAGAGTCTATCAACCTGGTGATGCCAGGCATAGGCACAAATATTGCAAGGCATTGTGGAAAATCAGTCAACTTATGTGGCGACTTCCTGCGCCCGCACCAATTTGTTGCCCCTCTCAATCCGGTAGAGTATATGGAAAAGGAATTTCCCAAAACCCGTGGTCCTGTGTTACCTATGTGGCCAGCCAGCACAAAAGATACTAAATGGGAGTGTGGTATAATGTGAGTTAGAAATCTTGAACAACCAAAATCATTACTTAAGATGACCGGGGGCTTGTGCAGGAGAAATCGCTTATTAATCCCTTTAGCTTACGTAGCTGCGGCTGTCTTGCTCATCGCGTCCGGGCTGGGTTGCGTCATCTATCGCCACGACCCTACGACTTGTCAGGCGTGGCCGATGACAGCATCTGGATTTAAGTCTTACATCACGCTTGAATGCCCACTTGTGCAGGAATGTTTGCGTGATATTCTGGATGACTCCACTGACGAAGTTACCAAAGACGGCTTCGATGCCATCCGAAACTGGGTTGCTTATAATATAGATTATAAATCTGATGAAGAGCAAGGGAGTAAGACTGACGACTGGCAAACTCCAAAAGAAACGCTGGATAACCCGCGCGTGGGGGATTGCGAGGATTTTTCCATTCTATTATGCACTCTCCTTAGAGCCTATGGCATTGATGCGGAGCAGGTATACGTCGTCCTCGGGGTTGATGGGAGTGAAGGTGCTCATGCCTTTCTGATGGAGAATTGGTATCAGGATGGGGAATGGCGGGCAATAGAGGCTCAAGCCCCTGCCCAACTTCGTCACAGTTTTCCTGTGTTCCCCCTCTTCGATTCCGGATTAGACAGATATGAAATCATCGCGGCTTTCAATGATCTCTATTACTATGATGAATCTTTTCCCTGGGATGAAGATGAGGCAAACTCCGGAACTCTGGCAGAAATGGCAACTGGAGTGAATAATATTGTGCGGCGCCTGTCAGAATCTCTGGATTATTTGTTTAGCCTGCTGTCCAATGAGAACCAGCAGGATGTATCCTGCATTAATAACGATACCTCGATTTTGCGAACTTTTCCAGCTTTCCCCGCAATGTTATCAGATTAACCACATCTTCCTTGTTGTATTCCAGCAACAAGTCGAGCGCCCTTCTGTCATGGCCAATCTGATATCTCCACCACAGCACTACCGCCTCCGCTCCACCAATACCTCGTAGCCGTCGAGAAATATTTAATTGTCGCTCTACCGCCTTGAAACCACCATATAAATTATTCCTCCAGCAATCATGCATCAGGTCACGGTGATGAAAATGCTCCCTCAGATTTACCCCCAGACGGAAATTGATAAAAGGAAGGTCGAAGCGACTGCCGTTGTATGTATAGATTGTATCCACACAACGCAAGGTCCTGAGCAGGTTAGCTCTGGTTACATCACTCCCAACAAGTTGGACCAGTCTATTCTCCGTACCATCGGCTAAACAGATGCCAATAACGGTTATTTCGTCATAAAAAGAGCACAAGCCTGTGGTCTCAATATCAAGGTAAGCATCAAATGGTAACTGCAACCTCCCGCCTGCCTTTCTGATACCCCTATTTTGGTATATAATAGCACATATTTGAAGAAGTGGTCTCATTTTGACTTACGAGCGAAGAAGTATCCAGCCGAACAACTATCGAAGGAGAGTAAATATGAGAGAGTGCACTGTGGAGCAAAAGAAACAAGAATGTAACTGTACCTATGAGCCATGCAGCAGAAAAGGTATTTGTTGCGAATGTCTGAGATACCATTGGCAATCAGGTGAATTACAGCCTGTCTTTTCCCCGAGGATGTGAAGAAGACTTATGACCGCTCTATCGAAAGGTTTATCAAGACCTATCAAAAAGGAGGACGGTGGTAAATAGCAGTTCAAACTAGACAGACAGATTACTGGATAGTTTGCTATACTTTTTCTGATATGACCAGGATAGACAACCGAGCTGACAATGAACTGCGACCCGCGCGTGTAATTTTAGGGTATCAGAGCTTCGCCGAGGGTTCGGCTTTAATTGAACTGGGGGAAACGAGGGTGCTGTGCTCTGTGAGCATGGACGAAAGGGTGCCCAGCTTTCTTAAAGGTGGTGGTCAGGGCTGGGTTACTGCGGAGTATGCTATGCTGCCCCGTTCCACAGTTACTCGTACACCACGCGATAAAGGAGGGGGAAGAAGCCAGGAGATCCAACGCCTGATCGGTCGCAGTTTAAGGGCAGCGACTAACTTGGCTGTCTTGGGAGAAAGGACATTTGTAGTAGATTGCGATGTACTGCAAGCAGACGGTGGCACCAGAACAGCGGCTATCACTGGTGGATATGTTGCTCTTTATCACGCCTTCCATAACCTAAGAAAGCAGGGTATTTTGCCATTTATGCCACTGAACAGAATGATAGCAGCCACCAGCGTGGGCATCGTCAATGGCAATATGCTACTTGACCTTTGTTATGAAGAAGATTACCAAGCCGAAGTTGATTTCAATGTCGTAATGACCGACAAGAATGAATTTGTCGAGATTCAAGGAACTGCCGAAGGCAAGCCTTTCTCCAAAGAAACTGCTGATGCCTTGCTTTCTCTAGCCCAGCAAGGGATAGACAAATTGTTCAAAATTCAGAAGCAAACTTTAAGAACTTTGTCTTAGATTTGTACCCAGATATTCGCTGCTGCTTGCCCTGTTGTTATCGGAGTTGTGTTTGCACCGACAATTGCGCTGCGTTAGAGTTCATTCTAAATTTGCATAATACATGAAATGTTTTATACTTTAGTTTCACTGCGACTTATGTAAGGCTTATAAGAAAATGACTCAACTGGAGTTAGCGCGAAAGGGAATTGTTTCACCCCAGATGAAGCACGTAGCTGAAAAGGAAGGGTTAGAGACTGATGTTATCATGCAAGGCCTGGCTGAGGGCGAAATCATAATTCCGGCCAACGTTAATCACACAAATCTAATCCCCTGCGGCATAGGCAAAGGGCTAAGGACCAAAGTCAATGCTAACATAGGCACGTCCTCAGATTTTTGTGATTTGAACACGGAATTAAGGAAACTGAAGACTGCCATTGGCTTTGGTGCCGACACTGTGATGGACCTGAGCACTGGAGGCGATATTCCAGCTATCAGGAGAGCTATTATTAGTGCTAGCACTGTGCCAGTGGGGACAGTGCCTATTTATCAGGCAGGTATTGAAGCTATTGAGAATCGTGGAGCCATCGTGAACATGAGCGTTGATGACATCTTCACCGTAATCCAAGAACACGCCAAAGACGGCGTCGATTTTATGACTGTCCATTGCGGAGTGACCCAAGCATCTGTGGCCAGACTGAAAAAGCAGGGTAGGATAACTGATATAGTGTCTCGAGGAGGAGCTTTTCTCATCGGTTGGATGCTCCACAACGATGCGGAAAATCCTTTATATCAATTCTATGACCGCTTACTGGACTTGGCTCTTGAATACGACTTCGCCTTAAGTTTGGGTGATGGTTTGCGTCCGGGATGCTTGGCCGATGCCACCGATAGGGCTCAAGTCGAGGAGTTAATTATCCTTGGAGAATTAGTAGACCACTCCAGGGAAGCTGGCGTTCAAACTATGGTAGAAGGCCCCGGGCATTTGCCATTGGACCAAATCGCCACTAATGTTCAGTTGGAAAAAAGTCTCTGTCGGGGGGCGCCTTTCTACGTTCTTGGTCCTCTAGTGACCGATATAGGCGCTGGTTACGACCATATAACTGCTGCCATTGGTGGGGCAATCGCTGCTGCCACTGGCGCAGACTTTTTGTGCTATGTTACTCCCACTGAACATCTTTCCCTTCCCAATGCGGAGGATGTTAAAGAGGGAGTAATTGCTTCCCGCATAGCTGCTCATGCTGCTGATATTGTTAAGGGCATAAAAGATGCCAGAGAGTGGGATGAACAAATGTCCAGAGCACGCAGGGCTCTGGACTGGGAAACCCAGGCTAAATTATCTTTAGACTCAGAGCTTTCGCAGCAGATCCATAGTAAGATACCTGCTGAGGGAGCGACTTGTAGCATGTGCGGCAAATATTGTGCTATGGCAATAATAGAAAAGTATCTAGGCATCTCAGCGACTAAATGCTGACTGAGCGCGCTTTGCTACACCCGTGCTGAGCAAGGCGCAATTCCTTCCCTTTGCGGAGTCTGCTCTGGGCGAAGAATAACAGCCTAGCGAAAGACTCATAATGACAAGGGACGAAGGATTCAAAGTCAAAATTACAGAAAGCGAGCCACTCGTAATTAATATCTTAAAATGAAGGCAGAGATAATACCCGTTGGCACAGAGATTTTGCTGGGCAGTATAATTGATACTAATTCTTCTTTTTTAGCCAATCAGTTACCTTTGCTGGGAGTTGACTTATATTTTATCTCTACGGTAGGCGATAATCAGAAAAGGTTAGTTGGTACTTTGAAACAGGCCTGGCAGAGGGCAGACCTTATCATCATCACAGGTGGACTGGGGCCTACTCAGGATGATATTACCCGAGAAGCTATTGGCAAACTGGTGGAGGAGGAGCTGAAAATCGACGAGAAGTTATGGCAAGAAATACTCCGATGGCACTCGGAGTTCAGCCACTATCCTGGAAAAATCGCACAAAGCCAGATAAAACAGGCAGCTACCATTCCTTCGGCTCAAATTATTCGCAATCGTATTGGCACAGCGCCTGGTTGGTGGGTTGAAAAAGACGACCACATAATCATAGCTCTACCTGGCCCACCTGACGAGATGAAATTGATGTGGCAAGAAGGCATATTGTCCAAACTGAAACAACGAGTATCTGGAGAGGTCATCCTATCCAGGGCAATTAAGACTTTTCAACTAGGTGAGCCCATGGTAGATGAATTGGTCGCCCCTCTTTCAAAACTATCCAATCCCACTTTGGCTACTTATGCCAATCCAGACGGTGTTTATCTACGTATCACAGCCAAAGCAAAGGGGGAAACAGAAGCTCAACGCCTTATTTCCCAGAGCGAAGAGCAAATTCGAAACATTCTTTCCTCTCATATTTGGGGTGTAGATGATGATACCCCGGGCTCTATTATTGGAGAGTTACTCAGAGCCGAAAACCTGAGTTTAGCAACTATGGAATCCTGCACCAAGGGGCTTCTATGCAATACCATTGCCAGTGGCAAGGAAAGCCATACTTATTTCAAAGGGGGATTGCTGGTTTGTTGTGACGAAGCTAAGATAGCCTGCGGTGTGGATATCTCCATTATGAGACAATATGGCGAGGAAAGCATTCAGGTAGCCAACGTAATGGCTAAGGCCGCGCGTAGTAATTTGAAAGCCGATATGGGCATGAGTGTCGGGGGTGACATAAATTCCCATAAAAATTCCGGTGATATATTCATAGGCTTGAGCAGTGATAAATTTGAGCAGACCTTCACACATACGCTCCGCGGAAATCCCGCGAGGATAAAGCAACAGGCAGTTTATGCTGCCCTTTTTGACTTAAGAAGGATAATGCTTGAGGAAGTCTAATGCGCTTAATCATAGATGGCTATTCCCGCGATCTCAAAACTCTCCGAGACGAAGATTTTCTTTGGATTGCGCAGCCTCAACTTTCCATTGGCTAAATTAGCTTGCAAGCTTATCGGTTGTGCTGTGCTGCAAGGAGGATGATGTGGGGTAACATAAGTTTATGAAATCCTACAAAAGAATCTAATTTTTAAGCTTTCTCAGCTTCTCCCTGATTTCTTCTAGCTTGGCATCAGCTTCTTTGATTTTATTATCAACCTTTTCGATTTCAGCCACTTTCTCCGGCGTATATACCCAAGGCTCTAATTTCTCACCATAATTAACCTTCGCTACTTTCGGGTCTAGTGCCTTGGGTCGATTCTGCAACTCCTGTTTTTTGACCATCCAGTTAGTTTCTTCTCTACTAAGTTCCTCTATTTTGCCCATCTTGACCTCTCTAGCGAGGGTGACTAGGTTGAGTTGTCTCCAAAGCTTTAAGACATTCAAGAGACTGGAAGTGTCACTCTGCTGGCTATACTTGAATGACCATAAGTTCCCTGAATTTGCGCCTGAGATTTCATTGAATATGTCTTGCAACTCCTCTAACATTCGCTTACTATCGCCAAACAGCACGGGTTTTCGTTGTGCCTCTTCTTTCGTGTCCCAGTGAGCGGCTCTTTTGTTACGGTATCTCTTGATTCTTCTAAGAACTTTCTTGTGTTGCTCCAAACGCTTGCGCAGTGACTGAACATCAACCCCTGAAGCTAAAGCTGGATTATTGTCCAGCATTTTGAAGATTCTATGGAAGCTGGGGGACCTAGCGTCATTACTGATGACGTTTGAAACCTTAATGATGAACCGGTCGAGGTGAGCTTCTCTTGTAGGCTGGAAGAATCCTATGTACTGGTTTATGACATCTACTACCTGTGTGGTGGGGAAGAGCTGCACCCAAGTATCAAAATGAACAGACGCGGCAAGAAGTTGTTGTCTTAACTCCTCTAGAAGAGACCTGAATTCTGCCGCTTGCTCCTTGTCTTTTGCGTTCATGTTAGTCTTTCAAAGAGTTCATAAATAGTAAGTGAGCCGCCAGGGGATCGAACCCTGAACCTGCTGATTAAGAGTCAGCTGCTCTACCAATTGAGCTAGCGGCCCGAGGTAATAATGCTAACATTAAGTGAACGGTGCAGACAAGTAGCCCTATAACAAATGGGCTCACTTTATGACTTATGGTAGAACAAACCATCGCTGATGAAAATTCTTCGTGAAAGATAAAATACGCAGGTTAAGAAATCTTAGTATTCTTCCCGAAGGGATAGTTACGGCAAAAGAACCTGGAGCTAGATGGGATAAATGAACAACTGAACCGTCTGTGAGCAAATACCTTCTGCCTGTGAAGAGCAGTAGCTGTATTTGCATGCCAAGAATAATTCTAAGAGAAAGTGAAATCCGCTCCTGTGTCTCGATGAGTCAGGAGGCGGTCAGAGCAGTAGCGTATGGTTTCACATGCCTGACTGAAGGCAAAGTGAGCCAACCGCCTATCATCCGTGTGGATGTAGATGCCAACAATGGTGAGGTCGATATTAAAACAGCGTACATTGAGGGCCTGGATAGTTTTGCCATTAAGGTTGCCTCTGGTTTCTTTGGCAACCCAGAAATCGGTTTGCCTATGGGAGCGGGCTGATGCTGCTTTGGTGAAGCTCCAATTTCTCGGATTGTAAATTATAGGGTAGCCCAACTAGTTTAGCAATTTTAAACAAAAGTAATGCACAGCCACTTTGGCTATAGCTTTCCGCATTAGCTTGCTTGAGCGATTAGTTTTGCTACTGGATAGATAGGAATAATTTCTCTATGCTTGTTATAATATTTTCTGCGAGCAACTAGGGTTTTCAAAGCAGACGGCAAACTGTAAAAAAATCTTGAGCCGCTGTGCCATTGTTTAGGAGGCATATAAGATGCGGATAGAAATTCCATTCATAAAGGGGCACATGGGAGGTAATGAGATAGTGCTATTGTGGGGTGATATACCTGGTGATAAGGAACTCCAGATAGCGCTGGCTGCACTCCGTCCCCCCTACAACCTGGGGCAGGACTTAGGGCTGCTTCGTAAAACAGACAGGGAAAATGTGCTTGAGGTCAATATGACCTGGCAGTTTGATGATGTATATATTGAAATGTGTGGTGGCCTGACTCAAGTGTTGGGCAAGGCACTGGTGGATGTTCCTCAGTTAGCAGCCTATTTCGGTATTCAGGTCGTTGAACCAGCGTTTACGATTACTCTGGAAACAAAGGTAGGGCCTATCCCCATCACTGTGGAGATAGAGCAAGGCGAAGTCAAACGAGTGCTAACTGACATGACTTACTATGGCGAACAATGTTATCGCGAAGGCGTGAGAGAAGTCCACGTTGCTGGTGTGCCAGGGATGAAGGTGGGGCAATTTTTGGTAATGAAGGCCGACGGGATAATCAATAAATACCCTACTGTAAATTTGGAACGGATGGACAAAAATACTTTAGCAATCCTGGAGCACTTAGAGGAGGAGTGGCAAAAAAAGTATCCCCCTGCCAACCTTGATTTTACCATATATGACCTGCACCCCAAAGACAAAGGTCAGGCTCGAGCTACTTTCCCACACAACGCTGCGAATGCCTATATAGAGCCTAGCTGTGGTACAGGCACAGTTGCTGCCGGCATCGCTATGCTGGACCAGGGAGAAATAAAAACTCAAAATGGTGAGGCAAGGATATCGTTCGAAACTGGTGGTGAACCTACTTTGGGCGGTCCAGAATTGTCCGACCTGATATTAAAGGTTGCCGATAACAAAGTGGTAAAGGCTGAGTTCAGTCACAGCCTGATACAGTCCCTGGCCACTGGAATAATCTGGTTCACATATTAAAAGATGCAAAACGCTGGACCATCATAAAACTACAAAGCTCCAAATAGAGACTAAGATGACAGATTCTGTGCTTATGCGGGGAGGACGCCAGGATAGGAGAAAATGGCTACTACCGAAGAAGTGGTTGGCGGGATATATAACGTATTCGGAACTAAGTGCCGCTTTGCAGGATATAGAAAAGGACAGCGACAGAATCAAGATTGATGTTGTGGGCAAATCTGCTGGAGGGTGTAATATATATCTGCTTGCCATTTCAGACCGTTCCACGCTGGAGCGGCTAGACGATTACGTAGCTCTGGCATCATTCATTGCTGATAATCCGGGTAAAGCTCTAGTGACGTTGGATGAGGGTCAACTTGATTACAGAGTTCCCAGCTACATTCAAGGGAACATACATGGAAGTGAACGAGGAGAAACTGACGCATGCCTGAATCTCAAAAATAGGGGACTCTTTCGCCTAGCTATTATGCCGACGTAACCTGTTTCAACCCACAAACAGTGAGGGATACCGCAGCATTTGAAGCTTCTATCTCTCGGCCAGAGGGCATTGTCCATATGTTGGTAAACGGTGTGCCAGCGATGAAGGATAGCCAGTTCATGCATCGTTGGCCGGGAAGATCGCTGAAACCAGGGGGCTGAGGCATTACGAGTTTAGGGTTGTAAGGCAAGAGAACCTGCTTGGCACAATACTGACTCCTGGGTTAAGCCGGACAGCAATTCTGGTCTTGTTGTGCGGAGGCTGAGATACATGGGTAACACT
>Ga0209121_10001339_pt1 | contig 25755 bp, 26 predicted proteins | sample Cruoilmetagenom3_FD_187292 | JGI IMG/M metagenome (GOLD analysis project Ga0209121, IMG submission 187292) | Oil polluted marine microbial communities from Coal Oil Point, Santa Barbara, California, USA - Sample 3 (SPAdes) (version 2) | ecosystem: Environmental > Aquatic > Marine > Oil seeps ... | reverse complement strand
CTTGAATTCTAAGCTGAAACTTCTCTGATTCCTCATGGCAAGGTCCTTTCTCCTTTCGATTATACTCTCACCCTGCCAGACCTTCCTAATATTCCTAACCCATTCTGTCCAGCCTCAGGGGTTCACTCCAAAGTGTTACTTTACCAAACCTTGTGCAGAGAGGGCCACCCAAGAAATTCGAGAAAAGCTTGGCATCCGTAGGGGTAATGGAACAGCAGTAACCGTCGAAGTTGAGAACCGATTTAAAGTTCGACAGCATGAGACCTTGCTGAGGGATTTTTCTCGATATTATGCTTTACGCGATATATTTTCTGATCCTAATAGAGAGATGACACTTGCAGATCTGAGGGTGAATCGAGTAGATCGTCTCATCTATAAGTACCCTGAGGGTGAAGTAGTATTTGATGATTGGGTTAAGCTTCCTAATTACCCCGAGGCAAAGGCTCGTCTTATAATACGTCAACATGCTTCTCCCTTCGAGCAAGATTACTCTGCCTATAGAGAAGGTGTTTTAATCAAGAGCGCTGCTGCTATCCATGATTGCAGTTACTTTGGATTAGAAGCGGAGCCCTTCGCATGGAGATTCACAGGTGAGCTATATTGTGAGTTTATCGATAAATTAATTCGTGAATATGACGATCAAGAAGAGGAGAATCTTGCCTATCGTGATCATCTACAGAACAACCCAACGAGGTTGCTAGATGCGTTCCGTGATGGTTTAGCCGGTGAACACCCTTTTACACGATCGCTTTATGGAGAATGCAAAGAGATCTTAAAAAGTCTGATAGGGAAACTAAAAGCTACGGAGACGCTCCCTAAAAGGGAGGTTAGCGATGAAAGCCTTAATAAGAAATTGCGCAAACTTTCCAGGGAAATTTTAAGGGCTTATGACAACAGCCTAAAAGAACTTGAGGAAGAGCTTGATGTAGGAGGGCATGACGGGCCGACTGATAAATTGCCTATGGGCCTGAATATTATCCCATCCGGGGAACAACCTATACCGATAGTAGTGGAGCAGCCCAAAACATTTTCCGTCATAGTGAAGAGCCATGAGGTTTTAGATGAATCGCTGCCGGTGAATACCGCTAGGAGCGATGATTGGGTTAAAGTTCGTTCTCCTACTGTGTATCTAAGGAAATTCTCGGAAGATAGAAGAGTCGGAAGGACAACCTTTACCCTTGAAGGTTCCGAGGTTAGGAAGCAGTCGGTTCTTATTGAAGTGCGCTATGATGGATATGACGCTTTGCTGCTTGTGAAAGTTGTTGAGCCACCTTTGCCTGCCGTCCTGCCTGAAGGACTTTCGTTTGATAAGTCACTATACCATCTAAAATTCAACGAGGAAAAAGCACTAACCTTGTGGTTAAAAGTCGATTCTAAGATAGCTGATGATGGATTTATCGCAACAATCGCATCTGATCACCCTCAAATCGTAGTAAGGGCTGGAGGAAAGTGTAAATTGCATGAAATCAACATGCCCGGAATTTTTATTGGCAAGTGTAAAGTCACTGGGCGACAACTGAAAGCAACGGCAAACTTAACCGCTCGTATAGAGGCATTTAACCCAGCACAGACACAGGCTGTAGTTGAAGAACACAAGTTCAGTAGTGGAGTAGAAATTAAACCTGACGAGGAAGATTTTGTCTCATTGAGATATAAGTGGGAACCTGATGAAGACAGCCCACGAATGCTAATAATCGGGGCGAAACATCCTTCAATCAGACGATATTTAGGAGAGCCAGTCGATGGGAAATACCCTGGAATAGACTCTCCACTCTACCACACTGTTCTTGCTGAGGTTATTGCTGAAGCATTTGCATTCAAAGTTCTAAGAAAATACTTTGTTCGACAGGGAGAAGGGGGAAGGTTAGATTTTGAAACTGCTAATTCTCGCTATCACATGGAGTTCTCCCATTTTCTCTCCATTGCTCATAGGGATCTCGTCACACAAATTTCCCCTTTAGGTTCACAAGATAATTTTTGAGAAACGGAGATTGGCTCCCCCGAAACTGGCCCCGATAAAGTGGAAAGGGTTCGTTACGATGAAGAAGCCAAAAAGGTTTATATCAACAAAGACCAGTGTTTTGAGGACATTTCGAAAGAAGTGTGGGAATATCCGGTTGGAGCCTATCAGGTGATGGAGAAATATTTGAAGGACAGAAAAGGGCGGAAGCTATCTGTGGATGAAATTAACCATTATATGAAGGTAGCCAGGGCAATTCGCCTCACAATCTCTACTGAAAGAATCTGAGATGGCATTGCTGGTGCATTGTTTGTAAAATACAGAGATGGATATGAGAAGGGAAGTTAAGAACTGGTTAGACTCTGCCCGCTATGATCTGGAAACTGCCGAGCATATGTTCAATACTGGTAGATACATCTATACCATTTTTATGTGCCAGCTAGCAATTGAGAAGATACAAAAGAGAGGACCAAGGATTTTTTTACAAAGGCGAAGGAGGCTTTCCAATGGATAAAGCAGTTCATCGAGTCATAGAAGATTACAGAAAGATACTCGAAAGAACGGGGGTCAGAGTAAAGAGGATAATATTGTATGGTTCCTGCGCCCTCGGTTTGTCTGGGGAAGATAGTGATATAGACTTAGTGGTAATTTCTGATGATTTTGGGAAAATGGATTTATGGGAAAGGTTAACCCTTCTCGGGCAGGCAGCAGCAATACTCAAGAAACCCATCGAAGCTCTTGGCTATACAGAGGGAGAGTTCATATCAGAAGGGGAGGGAAGTTTTATTGGTGACGAGGTTAAAAGTAAGGGGGTGGAAGTAAGGTGAAGGGAAAGAAGCTGGCTAAGGTCTTCTATGCTGATCCGTAGGGGCAGAACTCAAAGTTCCATTTCCCTTAAAGGTACAACTAAAGGGAGGTCTTTGCTCTTAGCTAAGAGCCTATAATCAGTGGTGATTAGCGGAAGATGGTGTGTCTGTGAAACTGCAATATAGGCTGCATCATAAATGGTGATGTCCTGGGAAAATGCAAGTTCTATCGCTGATTCAAAGACCTCAGAGAAATCCACCAACTCAAACCCTAATTTAAGGAGGCTTAGAGCTGCTCTTAATATGTCTTCTTTCCCAAAATTTGGATTGAATCGCAGAGCGTTGCAAACTTCATATAGAACTAGAGAGGAACTCACAATGATGGCTCTTCCCTGGGTATGCTCATTCAGAAGCCTTATTGACCTTTCGCTATCCTCCTCAAACTTGGAGAACCATTTAACCACAACGCTAGCATCTACAACATATTTTGGGGACATTCTCACCTCGCTTGCCTCCACTGCCTTATTTCGGCCGCCCCATCCCATTCACCTGATTTTTCCCTCAACTGCTTTATCTCCAAAGCCGCCCTTGCCATTCCCTCCCGTTTTTCTTTCTCCCTCTTCTCCTTCTCCTGCTGCTCAATGTAAAACTGCGCCGCCCGGCGGATAAACCCACTCCTGGTATCCCCTTGCATCTGGATAAAGGCATCTAGCTCTCGGATATCCTCCTCAGGCAAGGTGATATTTATCTTCACTGCTCTACCCATTGTAATACCTCCTTCTCTACTTACTATAAAGCTTATCGATAAAGGAGTCAAGGGGATTTATGAAAGCTATACTATTCCCCGGCTTTTGAGGAAGGGGACGGCGCGGGCACAGGCACCACGGGGATTCCATTCTCCTATTTCGCAAACCTTTATGATGGATGGAGGCAGATTCTGAACCACGAAATCCCAGTCTAAATCCCCAGTTCCCGGCGCACAGTGGTCACGAATTCCCCGCACGTCATGAAGGTGGACGCCGATGAGTCGTGACCGGAACTTTTCAAACCACACCCGATGCGGGGCGAATCCCAGGCGGGAATTAACCTCGGCATGCCCCACATCATGCCAGTAGCCCATTAGATCCGAGGGGAGCTCCTGAAGAAGCTGCTCCATCTCTTCGGGTCGAGGAATCTCGCAAAAATAAAAGCGGGTTTCTATACCAAGTTTTACATCTCGCCCTTGAGCAAAATCAGCCAACTCGATTAGGCTCCTTCTGGCAGCTTCGAAATAGGGCCTGGCGTGAGAGGCTCGCTGCTCGATTAGCTCTTGTCTCACGGTATCAAACTGTTTTGAGATTGCTTCGCGGAGTTTACCCTGAGCGAGATTCTTCGGTCGTTTCTCTCCCTCAGAATGACAAGAAGCGAAGGGCTCGCAATGACAATGATTGTAGAGCTGATGCAGTCTGTCCTCGAGATGCGAATCTACCTCCACCTGTCCGGCATGGACTACCATACCCTTAGCCCCCACTTGGGAGGCCAACTCAATGGTCGCCCGGGCAAATCTCAGTGCCTCTGTACGCTCAGCCTCGTCCAGCGAGCTAAGTTGTAGACTGGCAGCGGGAATTCCAAGGCGAGAAGTAGTAACAGGACAGGGACAGTGGATGCTGGAGACCTTGATACCCAGCTTCAAAAGCTCATTCAATTTCTCGGGGCTAAGAATGGAGTTCAATTCTACGTGAGTAAAGCCAAATTCCCGAACATCCTGCACGAATCTATCCATGTGGTTGTATCTCTGGCTCCACATAGTGGACAGGGCTATCTCACTCGTAGGACTTCTCATCATAAAGTTTGCCAAGATGACACGGGATTGAATGCTTGGTAATATTTTAACGCTAGATGAAGAGAAGGGAAAGGGCCACGAAACCAGACCAGATGGGGTGAAATGTCAGCCGTGAATTTGGAAAGGTGCTCAAGATGACTTTTGCCCAGGTAGTAGAAACATGTCTTGCTGAGATTGACAAAGCTAAGGCGAATCTAGTCTATCTCTTGGGAGCTGGCGATACCGGGAAGACCACACTGGCTATGGAGCTTGCCAGGCAACTGGCTCTGGGAGGCAAAAAGCCTGCCGTTATAGATGCAGATTCAGGGCAATCGTCTCGCCTTCCGCTAACCTTGAGTTTGAACTATGTCAGCCGGGAATTCAACGATTTAGCTGAGCTTGAGCTGGCTGACTGGGACTTTATGCCCAGCTATGACTTGCTGGAGCGTTTCAGGAGATATATTAGACTTATGCAAAGCTGGACAAGGAGGGCAAGAAAGGAGAGGGATTGCTGTATCATTGATTCCAACGGCGACGTAAGAGAATTGCTTAAGGTTAGAGAACTGGAAGTCCTCAAGCCGGATTTGGTGGTTGCGTTGCAAAGAGAATCTGAACTTGAGGTAATTGTGAAAGGTCTAGGAAGCGGGGTACTGAGACTGCCGGTGCCAGATGAGGTAACGACCAAATCCTGGGAACTCAGAAGGATGGCAAGGAATGAAAAGTTCAGGTGCTACTTTAGGAATAGCAGCGCACAAGTAGTCCGGTGGAAAGCACCCTTTTTTGACTTTGACCATAGAATAGTGGGATTATATAGGGACGGGAAGTTCCTGGGGTTAGGCGTAGCTGAGGATAAGCTTGGTAACATGTTAGTAGTGAGGACTCCGATAGAGTCAGTAGCTGACAGGATCGAGTTTAGCCCGGTTAGATTCGAAGGTTGCTGAACAATCCATGAGCATGCCATTTTGCAGTCTGTTGGGCCTGGTGTTACAATCCCAAAGTATGTCACTTAGCGGTCACACAATGAAAGACGAGATTGCTAAGAGCAGGATATTTATTGAGCCTCTAGATTCTACCTGTATCCAGCCAGCTGCTGTTGACGTTCACGTAGAAAAGATTTACCGTTTGGCAGGCCTGGGAAGCGAATATGAAGGGCGAGGCCGGCCCATCGGTACTAGGTACTACCCAGAGTTTAGCAAGGAGCGCTAGACACCGATGCCATCATCAGAGTGTATGGAGCGTGCTCTATCTCTAGCTAGATTAGCTATGGGATGTGCTAGCCCTAACCCCGCAGTAGGGGCGGTGATTGTCAAAGACGGAATAGTTGTAGGCATGGGGTATACGCAGCCTCCAGGATTAGACCATGCCGAGGTAATGGCGTTGCATCAAGCTGGTGAGAAGGCGCAAGGTGCCACTATGTATGTTACCCTAGAACCTTGCTGCCACTACGGGCGAACACCTCCATGCACCCAAGCCATAATAAACGCTGGCATTTCGGAAGTTGATATAGCATTGCTTGATCCTAATCCCGCAGTTTCAGGACGAGGGGTCAGGGAATTAAACGAAGCTGGCATCAGGACTTACGTGGGAGCCTATCAACGGGAAGCTTACGAGATAAATGCGGCCTATATAAAGTTCATCACCAGAGGTTTGCCCTTTGTTATTGCTAAATTTGCCATGAGTCTCGATGGCAAGATCGCTACTCGGACTGGCCACTCCAAGTGGATAAGCAATGAGGAGGCCAGGAATTATGTACATACTGTGCGTCATACCGCCGATGCCATAATGGTGGGGGTAAATACTGTTATCGCTGATAATCCGTTGCTCACTGCCAGAGGTTGCTGTGGCAAGGGCGGCAGGACAAAACGACAGCCAGTGCGGATAATTGTTGATAGCAATGGAAGAACCCCGGCTGACGCTAATGTCTTTAAGCAACCGGGGAAAACTATACTTGCCGTTGTTGAGCCTTTCGACGAAGAAAAAAAAAGGGGACTGATCCAAATTGGTGTTGAGGTGCTTGAATTACCAGGCGTTGAAGGATTGGTAGACCTGGAGGAACTATTGAAGGTAAGTGGGAAACGAGAGATAGTTACCATTCTGGTGGAGGGGGGCAGCAGACTCCTGGGTTATCTTTTTGACCACGGGTTAGTAGACAAGGTGCTGGTTTTCATTTCACCGATTATTATTGGCGGTAGTCAAGCTAGAACGGCAGTAAGTGGAAACGGAGTTAGCAGTGTAGCAGAAGCTTTGTGTCTAGGGCAGGTCAACTTCAAGAGCTTTGGTGATAACGTCCTGGTGAGTGGGTATGTGAAGAAGACGGCCTAGGAAAACAACATGTTCACCGGGATAGTTGAAGAAACTGGCATAGTCAAGGAAGCGATTTTGGGCCGTCTGGTTATCGAAGCCGGCGAGGTGCTCGCAGGGACGCAGGTAAGTGACAGTATGGCTGTCAATGGGGTTTGCCTGACAGTTACTTCCCTGGCTGGTAATACCTTCAGCGTTGATGTTATGCCTGAGACATTACGTTGCACTAATCTCGGCGAACTGAACTATGGTGATCGAGTAAATTTGGAAAGGGGGCTGACGCTAGGCAAGCGCCTTGGTGGTCATTTGGTACTGGGTCACGTTGATGATACCGGGGAAGTAATCTCAGTAATTCCGGAGGAAGGGGCCCGCATTATGAGGATTTCAGCGCCAGCCAGGCTAATGCCCTACATAGCTAGGAAAGGGTTTGTCGCTGTGGATGGTGTCAGCCTTACCATTGCCGATGTGGATGAATTTTCGTTTGCTGTGTCTCTGGTAGCCTATACCCTGGCACATACCACGTTGGGCGATAGAAGGCCTGGTGATAAGGTCAATTTAGAGGCAGATGTCATAGCCAGGTATGTAGAGCGTCTTAAGGAGCGAAGCAATCAGGGCTTAACCCGTGACTTTCTCGAGGAATATGGCTTCGTCAGCAGAGGCTTATCCTGAGTTGAAGCTCTGAGCAAAGCGAAGGGACTAAACGATGTTTGCTACTATCCCAGAGGCGATTGAAGACATAAAGTCAGGCCGGTTTGTTATCATTGTTGATGACGAGAACCGTGAAAATGAGGGCGACCTGGCAATGGCTGCTGAGAAGGTCACCCCTGAGGCTATAAATTTTATGGCTAAGTACGGTCGAGGGTTGATTTGCCTTCCCACCACCAAACAGAGACTTGACGAATTGGGCATACCATTGATGGTTCAAGACAACACCTCAAGGCATTCTACGGCTTTTACAGTGTCTGTCGAAGCAAAGCATAAAGTAACTACGGGGATTTCTGCTTTTGACCGAGCGCAAACCATCAGAACAGTGCTTGATCCTAATACTAAGCCCGACGATTTAGCCCGCCCAGGGCATGTATTTCCTCTTCAAGCCAGAGAAGGGGGGGTATTGGTGCGTTCAGGCCATACCGAAGCTATTGTTGATTTGGCCGCGTTGGCTGGACTCTACCCCGCTGGCATCATCTGTGAGATTATGAATGATGATGGTAGCATGGCTCGCTTGGCCGATCTTGAGGTCATGGCCTCTAGGTATAGCTTGAAGATCATAGCTATTACTGCTCTCATCGCTTACCGGCTTCGTCACGAAAAGCTGGTACAAAAAGTGGCTGAGGCTAAACTGCCTACCCGGTTTGGTGAATTTGTGGCTATGGCTTACAAAAGCAGCGTTGATGCCAACGAGCATGTTGCTTTGGTCAAAGGTGACATATCGGGTGACGCCCCAGTATTGGTGCGTGTCCATAGTGAATGCCTTACCGGGGATGTGTTCGGCAGTCTGAGATGCGATTGTGGGGATCAAATTGGGCTGGCGATGCAGAAGATAGATGAGGAGGGCAAAGGAGTTTTCCTTTATATGAGGCAGGAGGGAAGGGGAATTGGTTTTCACAACAAAATCCGTGCTTATGCTCTTCAAGATCAAGGAATGGATACCGTGGAAGCCAATATTGCCCTGGGTTTCCCACCTGATTTGAGAGATTATGGGATCGGCGCTCAGATTTTAGTTGACTTAGGCTTACATAACATCAAATTGCTCACCAATAACCCCAAAAAAGTGGTTGGACTCGAGAGCTATGGACTCGAGATAATAGAAACTGTGCCATTAATAGCTGCGCCCAACCCTTACAATATGCATTATCTGGAAACAAAACAAAAGAAACTAGGTCATGTCTTAGACGTACGGGAGGTAATCGATGGCTAAGCGTTACGAAGGAATGTTGGTAGGAAAGGGGCTGAGATTCGCTGTGGTTGTTTCTCGGTTCAATGAATTGGTTACTACAAGGTTACTCGAAGGGGCGAAAGACGGCTTGTTGCGTCATGGGGTTGATGAGGATGATATTGACGTTGTCTGGGTGCCAGGGTGTTTCGAAATTCCGCTGTTGGCTAAGAAATTGGCCCAGCGGGGGGAGCATGATGCGATAGTATGCCTTGGCGCCGTAATTCGTGGAGGGACTCCGCACTTCGAGTACATAGCCTCCGAAGTTAACAAAGGAATCGCCAAAGTAAGCCTGGATACTGGATTACCGGTGATACAAGGCATAATTACAGCTGATACTCTGGAGCAAGCCATCCAAAGAGCTGGGGCCAAGGAGGGCAATACAGGCTTTGCTGCTGCAATGGGCGCTATCGAAATGGCAAATTTGCTTCGTGCCATGGCCAGCCAAGAGAAGCAATCTATTCAGTGACTTTGTAAACTGTATCGCCGCGCCTTACTCTATCAGGAACCTTTATGCCGACAAGGTCGCCTGACTTTGCCTCAACAATGTCAACGCGATCAATCTGCATGGATTCGATAGCGAGTTCCATATCTGTAGTAGCACCTTTAATGTGGATTTTGTCACCGGTCTTCAATGAGCCTGTTAACTCCACACCAGCTACCACAGGTCGAGCGAAAAAGTCGGTCACGTGCCCAATTTCCACTTCTGGCATCTTGGATTACCTCCTTCCTTGAAATAATGTATACTAGTTGGTGATTATAAATCAATATTGAAGCTAAGTATACCTTGACACGCCGTGTAGTTAAACCTATGATAGTAGCATCAATCAAAGCCGATTGGAGGTAAGAAAACATGGTAGAGAGAAAAGCGGAACAACCATATAGTTGGGAAGAGGTATTCTCTTTTGACCGTTTGAAGAGAGCTATGACGGCTAAAGTTCTGAATAAGATCGAGGCCATATGTGAGGGAAACAAACCTATAAGCCCCGAACAGATCACCGAGGTGATCCATGGCGAATGGCAAAAGGTTAAAGAAGCTGTGCGGTCATCACCGGCAGCACGGGAAGCCTTCCGTAAGTATTTGGAGCGTACTATCTCCGAAGAAATAGACAAGCTAGTACAGAAGGACAAAGCCGAGTTAGAATCTTTAGGAGTGGTGGAAAGAGGCTTGTAAATTGGCTTCAAGAGATAAGGGCGACATTGTTACTGAAGTTAGTTCCGAGTCAGCCATTGAGCAGATAAATAGACGGCTTGAGATACTGGATAGGCGCCTGGACAATATGGACTCTGTAATCACGTCTCTGGTGGAAAGGGTGATGGAAAAACCTCTGACCCTTGAAGTTACTTGCCCTAAATGTGGCCAGGCAATACAGGTCAACATAACCAGTAACGTTAGGCTTCGAAGTTGAGCCTCGGGCTAGCCTTAGCTTCCAAACCAAAACTCAGCATAAGTTGAAAGCTAAGTGGAGATGATGGGGAATGTCAGAAAGGCTACATGCCACTATATAGCTCAAACTCGTAAGGATGCGGCCTAGTTCGCAGTGGATTCGCTTCCTTGTGCAACTTATACTCAATCCAGGCATCCATCAAATCCTCGGCAAACACTCCGCCCTTCAGTAAGAAACCGTGGTCATCTCTTAAGGCAGTCAAGGCGTCTTCTAAAGAGCTAGGCAGGGTTTTGATGCCAGCCCGCTGTCGGTCTGTCATTTCGGCAATATCTATTTCAAAAGGACCATATCCTTCAGCATTTGGGTCTATTTTGTTATGTATCCCATCGAGCCCTGCCATCAGCATGGCTGACAAAGCCAGATAGGGATTACAAGTTGCATCTGGCGGGCGGAATTCCACTCTCGCCCTCTGTCTATTTACATCATACATAGGTATGCGCACTGCCGCTGTCCTATTCGCTGCAGCATAGAAAAGGTTTACCGGAGCTTCATAGCCAGGGATAAGCCTCTTATAAGAGTTGGTACTGGGATTGGTAAATGCTAAGAGTGCTGATCCATGTTTCAGCAACCCGCCAATGTAATTTAAGGCCAGTTGACTCAGGCCAGCATAACCGTCTTGGTCATAAAAGAGCGAAAGACTGCCATCGGATAGATACTGGTGGACATGCATACCGCTCCCGGCTTCTTGGTACAGTGGCTTAGGCATGAAGATAGCAACTTTGTGGCTCTGGTGGGCAACATTCCTAATGATATACTTCATCAGCATCACTGCATCTGCTGACCTTAGCAGGGTATCATGTAGCACTTCTATCTCTACTTGGGATGCGCTGCCCACTTCATGGTGGTGATACTTTACTGGTACGCCAGCCTCTTCTATTAGCTTGACCATTTTAGACCTCAAGTTAGACGTAGTATCTGCGGGCGGGATGCCATGATATCCTCCCTTCAGAGGGAACTTATATCCCAAGTTTGGGTTCTCTTGTCTCCCTGTGTTCCAAAAGGCTTCAGTAGAATCGAGATAATAAAATGTTTGCTGCATTTCTGCGGCGTATCTGACCTCATCGAAGATGTAGAACTCAAGCTCTGGACTAAACAGAGCTACCCCTTTTTGGATCGAGGCCATATATTCCTGTGCTCTTTTGGCAACATTGCGAGGATATCTAAGGTAAGGCGTGCCATCGGGCTCGAAGATATCACACGTTATACTGAGCGTTTTAGGCTCGCCAAAGGGATCAAGGATGCAAGTGCTATTGTCTGGTATTATCTTCATGTCTCCTGCCGCGATCTTCTTATAACCAGGATAGCTAGAGCCGTCTATCCCAATACCATTGGTGAATGTCAACTCGCTCAACTGGCTTACAGGGATAGTCACATGATGCCAGCGACCAATCAGGTCAACAACCTTGAAATCCACCATTTCAATGCCTTTATCCTTAACAAAGTTGAGTATTTCTTCTGTGGTTAAAATCATACTTACCCTCCTGCTGATGAAATTTACACCACCGACGGTATTTCTCAAGTCGGCCGTGCTATCATATCCCACATGCCTGGCCCTAATGGTACCCCCTTCAACCGCTTTTCTCAAGTTAGTGTACTCGTTCATATGCTAAGGTTAAAAACAACAGACCAGCCCCAGTTTGGTTAACCAATATGGTGACGTTGATAAGAGAGTACAGACAATAGTAACATATAGTTGCAGCGGCGATACTCCTGCAACAGCCTGATACCATTGAAGTTTACAGACTCCGGGCAAGTAGGTTAGGCATATGTACAGAATTGAAGTTTACCTGAAGAGCTATCTACCGGACGCTAAAGGGCTTGGTTTGGTCAGGGATATATGTGACCTGGGAATAACAGCGGTCTCTAATGTTCGTGTTGTGGACATATATTGGCTGGATGCTGATTTGACAGGCGATGAGCTGGAGTCCATCTGTCGAAACCTGCTGGCTGACCCGGTGACGCAAGAATACCAATACGGCCAGGATTCCCAAGGTAGCTGGGTAACGAACGAGAGCTATCACGTTATTGAGGTTGCCTACAACCCTGGTGTTACCGATCCGGTTGAAGCTACTATCATGAAGGCAGTGCGTGACCTGAACATAGAAAACGTCAAGGCGGTTAAAACAGCAAAACGCTACATTATTGAGGGGCAACTGGGCAAGCATCAGCTAGAGGTGATATGTGACAGGTTACTGGTAAACCCAACTATCCAGCATTTGGTTAAACAAGAGTCAGTAATCTTCCCGGGAAATCCTCAATACAGCTTCAAATTAGAGCGGGTAGATGTTCTTGAACCAGCTGAAGCAGAACTGCTAGGAATCAGGCAGCAGTTTGGGTTTACTAACGACGAACTTGAAGCAATTGTTGCTTACTTTCATAAGCGAGAGCGTAACCCCAGTGATATTGAGCTTGAAACACTGGCACAGACTTGGTCTGAGCACTGCGTTCACAAGACATTTAAAGGCAAAATCAAGTTCGGCAACACAACCATAGATAACCTGCTGAAGAACACTGTTATCAAAGCAACCGAACAGTTGGACAAGGCATGGTGTCTCTCCGTTTTTGAGGATAATGCTGGAGTAATTGACTTCGATGGACGATGGGCTCTCTGTTTTAAGGTTGAGACTCATAATCATCCATCGGCAGTCGAACCGTATGGGGGAGCAGCAACAGGGATAGGCGGTGTCGTACGCGACATTCTGGGCACAGGGCTAGGCGCTAAGCCAATTCTGAATACTGACGTATTCTGCTTTGCCCCTCCTGATTTTCCCTATGACAAGGTGCCAGAAGGGATTCTGCACCCGCGTCGCGTTTTCAAAGGAGTTCGGGCTGGAGTAGCCGATTATTCCAATCGCCTGGGTATCCCAACATCGAACGGCGCCATCCTCTTCGACGAACGATATGTAGCTAATCCCCTTGTTTTTTGCGGGACGTTAGGGTTGTTGCCGAAAGAACTCTCTTGCAGGGGAAAGCAAAGCCCGGGTGACTTGATAGTATTAGTCGGTGGCCGAACTGGACGAGACGGAATGCATGGTGTGACTTTTGCTTCAGAGCAACTTACTGACGAATCAGCCAGGATTTCTTCTAGTTCTGTTCAGATTGGCGACCCTATCGTTGAGAAGAAAGTCATGGATATCTTGGTTGAAGCTAGAGACCGCGGACTCTACTCAAGGATCACTGACTGCGGGGGCGGTGGGCTGTCATCGGCAGTAGGGGAGATGGGTGCTGAAACCGGGGCCCGCGTCTGGTTGGATCGCGTTCCACTGAAATACGCCGGGTTATCTTATACTGAGATATGGATATCCGAGTCCCAAGAGCGCATGGTGCTGGCAGTCCCGCCGGGCTCGGCTGAAGAGCTGTTGAATCTTTTTGTTAGCAATGATGTAGAGGCGAGTGTTATCGGCGAGTTTACCAATGACCGAAGACTTCAGCTTTTCTACCAGGGTAATTTAGTGGCTGATCTTGACATGGAATTTCTACATGACGGTCGCCCTCAGTTAAGGGCCGAAGCAGTGTGGCAGCAGCCAGATTATGCTGAGCCTGACTTCGCTTGCCCGCTGGAGTTGAATGAAGACTTGCTTCGACTCCTCAGCTCCTGGAATGTGTGCAGCAAGGAGTGGGTAATCCGACAATATGACCATGAGGTACAGGGGACTAGTGTTCTCAAGCCGCTGGTAGGCAAGAATAATGATGGACCTGGCGATGCTGCCATTATCAAGCCGGTCTTGGATTCCCGAAAGGGTGTAGTCGTTTCCAATGGCATAAACCCAAAATACGGGGATATAGACCCCTACTGGATGGCGGCGTCGGCCGTTGATGAGGCTCTAAGACAAATCATAGCTGTCGGAGGCAATCTGGAGCGGGTAGCGCTGCTGGATAACTTCGGCTGGGGTAACACTAGCCGACCTGATACGTTGGGGGCCCTGGTACGCGCTGCTCAAGCTTGCCATGATACGGCAATAGCTTATGGCACGCCGTTTGTCTCGGGCAAGGACAGCCTGAACAACGAATTTGAATTTGGGGGGAGAGTGATTTCTATTCCCCATACTTTGCTTATCTCGGCTGCCAGTGTCATGGAAGATGTAGGCCGGGCTATATCAATGGATTTCAAGCAAGCGGGCGACTTGGTTTACATTGTTGGTATTACCAATAATGAACTGGGCGGCTCTGAGTACTTTGAGGCTCACGGTTTTACAGGAAATAGCGTGCCTAGAGTGAATGCACACAGGGCGAAGGAGTTAATGGACAGGCTGAGCAGAGCTATTGAGAAGGGTCTGGTCAGGGCATGTCATGACTTGAGCCAAGGCGGACTTGGTGTTGCTGTCGCTGAGATGGCTTTGGCTGGTGAGTTGGGAGCCACAATTCACTTGAATTCCGTCCCGCTTGGCGGGCCCATAGATAGGGAGGACTTCATACTCTTCTCCGAATCGAATACTCGATTCTTAGCTGAGGTGACGCCAGAGTGTAGTGAAGGATTTGAAGAGATGATGGGTGGCTTACAACTAGCGCCTATCGGACAGGTTGCTAATTCCGAGACATTGGAGATATACGGGCTAGACAATAGGAGGGTCGTTGCCATATCGCTTCGTGAGTTAAAAGAGGCGTGGCAAAGACCTCTTCGCTGGTGAGGTGAAACTTGATGAGCGAAGTTGGGGTCGCAATACTGCACGCCCCGGGGACAAACTGTGATGCTGAAACTGCGTTTGCTTTTCAACAAGCTGGCGCAGTGCCATCTTTGATTCATATTGGTGAATTGATTCGGCGTGAGAAGCGGCTCTTCGATTACCAGGTAATGGTTATTCCAGGTGGCTTTACGTATGGCGATGACATATCCGCTGGTAAAGTTCTGGCCAATGAGCTGAGGGTCAAACTTGGAGAGGATGTAGAGAGGTTCGTCGAGAGAGGAGGTCTGGTTCTCGGGATTTGCAACGGCTTTCAGGTGCTGGTGAAAGCCGGGGTGCTACCCAAATTATCGAATAGCAGTTCGCCACCATTAACCTTGGCAGCTAATGACTCGGGCAGGTTTGAGTGTCGCTGGGTGCACCTGTCGGTAAACCGGAAAAGCCCCTGCGTATTCACCAAGGGAATCAACCACATGTACCTACCAGTTGCCCATGGAGAAGGGAAGGTTGTTGTTGGCTCTGAAGCTTTGCCCTGTCTAAATATAGTGCTCTACTACACCGATGAACATGGAGATACCAAGGCAGGCTATCCGCATAACCCTAATGGTTCAGTAGCCAACATTGCCGGTATTTGTGATGTCTCAGGGCGCATTTTTGCCTTAATGCCGCATCCTGAACGGTATATTCGCCGTACTCAACATCCACAATGGACAAGGGAAGTGGCCGGCAAGTATGGAGACGGGTTTCAGATTTTTGCAAATGCGGTGAGATGGGCTCAGCAGTTATGAATATCTATCGCCAACCATCCATTCTATACCTAGCGAACTCGGGGCTGCTTGTTACATCATGTCCCGAATGCAATGCCAGTGGTGTGCTAATGTGATGGGACGAGGACTCACACTACCTTTGCTGCTGTTCCGTAGGCTACCATCTCAGCGGCTCCGGACATTACCCCGGAGGTTACAAACCTGGTACCTACTACGGCGTTAGCTCCCATCTTCTCGGCTTGCTCGATCATCCTCTGCAGCGCTTCCTCACGAGCCTGTGCCAGCATTACAGTATAATCTTTGACCTCGCCACCAACGATATTTCGCAAGCCAGCCATAATATCACGCCCCACATGCCTGGCTCTAATCGTGCTTCCTTTAACCAAACCCAAGGTTTCCGTTATCCTTTTGCCCTCTATCTGCTCGGTGGTAACCACAATCATCTTTCTACCTCCTTGAATTTCTCCTTTTCTTCTTTCGATGTTCGGTATCTCTCCCGACCCAGTGATACCAGCAGGATAATAAGCCCTATGAGTGTTGCGGCGCTACCAATTCTAACTGCAAGAGGCAGTTCGGGGAAGGCAAGGGCAAAGAGGGCGTAGAGTCCCCAGCCTGTCAAAATGCCCAGGCCAATTCCCAATACAATACCACCTATTTTTCTCAACTTATCTCCTTCTCACCTACTATTTGCTCAGTGAACCTGTTGGTGATAGGTAACCTTCTGTCTTTGCCAAAATCCCTGGGCGTTATCTTTATACCCGGTGCAGCTTGGCGGCGTTTATATTCATTCCTATCCACCAGCCGAGCTACGCGCGTGACTGTTTCGCGGTCGAAACCCAAGTCTACGATCTGATCAATTGGTGCGTCATCTTCTACGTATGCTTTCAGGATAGGGTCTAATGTTTCATACGGAGGCAAAGTATCCGTATCTTTCTGGTCAGGTCTTAGTTCAGCCGATGGCGCTTTGCTTATGACGCTGGCAGGTATCACTTGTCTCCCTGCCTGGCGATTCTTGTATTTAGCTAGTTTAACAACCATTGTCTTGGGCACATCTTTGAGTGGAATAAATCCCCCAGCCATATCACCGTAAAGGGTAGTATAGCCAGTAGCCGTCTCACTCTTATTGCTGCAAGCAAGTACCAACCAGCCGAACTTATTGGACAGGGCGAAGAGGATGTTGCCTCTAATTCTCGCTTGAATATTCTCTTCAGCCGCGCCCTGTGGGGTATCTTTGAAAGGCCCGGCCAGTGTCTCCATATATGAACCAAAAGCCTTTTCAATGGGGATTACCTTGAGTTCTATCTCCAGGTTTCTGGCCAGAATTTCAGCGTCTGACGTGCTCCCTGGTGATGAGTAGCGAGAGGGCATGGCCACGCCAATAACATTCTCAGCCCCTAAGGCATCCGCTGCTATAGCAGCTACCAGGCTTGAGTCAACTCCACCAGATAGACCGATAACCGCCTTTTCAAAGCCGTTTTTGTGCACGTAGTCTCTAGTGCCAAGGACAAGAGCGTGGTAGATCTGGGCAAGTTCATCGAGCGTTTCCACTTGTCTTGGTGGCAGGGGCGCTTTGGCAATCGCCGCACGTTCACTCGGCACCTCTATTTTGGTAGTGTGACCCAGCTCCTTCTTGACTAAGGGAATCTCTTTTCTGCGTCGAGGGTCATGCAACTGTGAGCGAAATACAGATTCCATATCTAGATCGGCCACTATGAGATCCTCCTCGAACTGCTTTCCTTGAGCAACGGTCTCTCCTCTTTCGTTCATGATGAGGCTGTCGCCGTCGAATACGATCTCGTCCTGTCCTCCAACTAAATTATTGTAGGCAACGATGGCTAGGTTGTCGGCTGCTCTAGTCGAGAGCATCCTGCGCCTAGATAGTCCCCTCCCGGCACGATATGGGGAAGCGCTTATATTGAGTAATATGTTGGCTCCGCCAGAAGCTTGAATAGTTGCTGGCCCGGTTTCAGGCCACATATCCTCGCAAATAGTCACGCCGATGGCAATACCATAAATGACACAGATGGGGCATGTGGTTCCAGCTTGAAAGTATCTATTCTCATCAAACACACCGTAGTTAGCTAAATAGACTTTGTGGTACACACCCACCAGCCTATTGTTGTAGATTATCGCTGCAGCGTTATATATATCGCCATTGCTATCAACGAAGCCCACTACTACTGCTATATCTGAGCAGTGTGCTATCACCTCTTCGAGGGTTCGTTGATTTTGTTTGATGAAATGCGGCTTCAGCAACAAATCCTCGGGAGGGTAGCCTGTTATAGCTAGCTCAGGAAAAGTCAGCAAGTCAACGCCGAGCGCCTTTGCCTCCTCAATGAATTGCAACATCTTCCTTGTGTTGCCGGTGAGGTCACCAACCGTACAGTTGATCTGAGCCATCCCGATTCTGATGGTATGCAACTTTCCCCCTAAGCATCAGAGTGTCCAATAGTATACCAGACATCGGTAGCTATTTCCGCAATGTGTTATACGGGTGGAGGTGAGGAAAGGTAAATGCGCCAGGACATGAGGTTGTTGCGGAATTAGTTGAAGGCCGATGGCAGTCATTTGTGGCTTTGGTCGTGTTCCTGTCGAATCGGGGAGAGCACCTGTGGCTGCGGTGCTTGACATAATACTCTCTCAGGCTACCAAAGACACTATACTTCTGGCCGCCCTCTTCGGCATGTCTGTTATGGGAATATTAACCTTCTTGATATTCCATTTATCGTCGGCTATTTTCTATTGTGGAAAGCTTTATGGACCTCCTTTAAGTGCCTGTTTGTGACGTGGGTGTAAACCTGAGTTGTTCTGATGCTTTCGTGGCCTAGCATTTCTTGAACAGAGCGAAGATCAGCCCCGCCTATCAGCAGGTCGGTGGCAAAAGAATGTCTCAAGGTGTGTGGGGTTACCTTGATTGGGAAGCCACATCTTTTTGCATACTTGGTTACGATTTTCTGCACAGATCTTGCTGTCAGTCGCATTTTTTCACCGTCTTTTTCAGTGTGCACAGCGCCACTGTATCGGATGAACAGCGGCTTAAAATGGTCCCTGCGCGACTCCAAGTAGCGTTTGATCCATTGCACAGCGGTATCTGATAGGAAAACTACTCGTGGTTTGTTTCCCTTGCCCTTAACGCCAAATTCTTCACGCTGTAAGTCTATCTGGTCTCGATTCAACCCCACTAGTTCTGAGACCCTCAGCCCGGTGCTAAACAGAGTCTCTAGCATAGCCTTGTCCCTCAGTCCTAGCTTGTTGGATATTTGCGGACTATTTAATAGCCTTGTCACCCGCTCTGAATCCAGAAAACTAACAGAGCGGGAGGCTTGCTTAGGAAGCTGAATCTTGCCGGGAGATAGGGTAGCTATGTCACGCTGAACCACCAGATAACGTAGAAAAGATCTCAGGGCAATAACATGATAACTTTGAGAGATCGGTTTTAATGCTACGCCGTTCCGGTTGCGCAAATGCGCCAAATATAGCCTGTACCTTGCAACAAGTTTCAAGTCTATGTCTTCAGGCCTGGCAGTGAAGTGATTTTCGGCAAGCCAGTTGCAGAAGCGCTTCAGATAGTGGTTGTATGCACGAATAGTGCCGGCGGAGCAGCCTTTTTCGATTTCGAGATGTTCGAGGAACTGGCTGGTCAATGAGTTTAAGTCCATGGTTGGTTATGGTTATGTCGCCTCGATTCGTGAAACAGACATTCTGCGACCCAACCGTATGCTACCACCCTTATCTCAGTCTGTCAACTAGCCCAAACACGGAAACGTTCTCTCCGCCCATTACCAGCGAGAAAACATGGCCCCATATGAACACACCGGACATTCATGTCACTACTGTTTGCTCGGGCAGCAGAGATGCGCTGAACAGGCCCACGGCGAATATGTTCCCCTACCTAACCCCGACGGCTGCAATTACCCAAAGCCCTGCCGTCTCAACTGTGGTTCAGATTTCATTGCTATGGCTATGGCGGCTGGGGAAAGAAGGGATGCCACAAATCAAAATGGGCCCGGCAGGGTTCGAACCTGCGACCAACCGGTTATGAGCCGGCCGCTCTGCCACTGAGCTACGAGCCCCCACAACAAACCACAGCTCCTGTGCCAATTCTCGGAGCTTCACGTACCCTTTGCAAATAATACTGATTACTGAGGCAAAACGCAAGTAATTTTACCTGAGCCAAATCTAGTTGGTTAGAAAAGGTGCTTCCTTTAGAAGCTACGAAGGTGTCAGGCCGAGGCCGGGTATCTGGATGGAGTTAGATGTGCTGAGGCAGCAGGCCCTTGAGGGACAGAGCAAAAGAATTGAAGAAGAACTCGTAATAGTGTATAATGTTCAACACGCACAGGTATTACCTCTGCCGTTTTTTAGCCGAGAACAACGCTATAAGCGGCGTAAAAGCACTCATTCCGCTCTCACGGGGCTTAGCCAGCCGGAGCAACAAGCTATATTGAAGGAAAGTAAAGAAGGCTAACATCTACCCAGCTAAGCCTAGAAATTGTAGCTCGATTAATGAACAGAAGAAGAGTAGCTATCACTGGAGTTGGAGCCGTTACCCCACTAGGCATCGGCGCTGAGGAATCTTGGCAGGCGCTGTGTCAGGGGAAGTCAGGCGTAATTAGGATTACTCGCTTTGATGCTTCGGCTTTCGGGACACAAATTGATGCAGAGGTACAAGATTTCCACGCTGAAGATTTCTTGGACAGGAAAAGGATAAGAAGGACCGACCTGTTTAGTCAATATGCAATGGCTGCTGCGCGGATGGCAATTTGCGATTCTGGTATAGTCATTGGTGAGAATAACGCCGATCGGATAGGAGTGGTACTGGGTTCGTGCCTCGGTGGGATAGGCACCTTGTGCCGTAACATTGCCAGCCTGGTAGAAGGAAAACTAGAGGGTATCTCCCGCTTTTTAGCGGCTATGTGTACACCAAGTGCGGGAGCAAGTGAGATTAGCATTGCTCTTGGCATTAAGGGACCTAGTAGAGCTATAAGCACTGCTTGCGCCACCGGCGGCCACTCTATTGGTGATGCCTTCAGGTTTATCCAGTATGGCGAAGCGGATGTGATGGTCGCTGGAGGAGCCGAAGCTAGTATCGTCCCTACATTTATTTGCAGCCTTGCTAAGCTAGGAGCCTCGTCTACTAGAAATAATGAGCCAGAAAAGGCAAGTCGGCCCTTTGATAAGAATCGCGATGGCTTTGTGACCGGGGAAGGAGCAGGAATTGTGATCCTGGAAGAACTTGATATGGCCAGGAAAAGAGGAGCTAAGATTTACGCTGAACTGCTAGGGTTTGGTTCTTCTATTGATGCTTACCATGCAACCAAGCCTGATTACAAAACCCAGGCTCGCTGCATAAGACTGGCCATAGATGACGCCGGCATTTTGCCTGGCCACATCGGATATATAAATGCTCATGGAACGTCTACTCCGCTCAACGATTCAGCTGAAACTAAGGCTATTAAGCTTGCTTTAGGCGAACACAGTAAGAATGTATTGATAAGTTCTAATAAATCCATGATAGGCCATCTATGGAGTGCAGCCGGAGCGGTGGAAGCCATATTTACTGTGCTTGCTATGCGAGATAGCATCGTTCCACCCACTATTAACTATGATAGCCCCGATCCTGAGTGCGACCTGGACTATGTCCCCAATACAGCCAGAAAGGCAGAGGTAGAATTTGCTCTTTCCGATTCCTTCGGCTTTGGTGGCATGAATTCTGTGCTTGTGTTCAAGAATTCTCACCACTAACCGTCCTAAATCACATTCCCTGATCGTCTTTTGCTGCACCCTAAGCCAATTCAGCCAGCCGGTCCAGTACCGCCTTCAGAGCATCCAGCTCTTTTCCATAGTTGGCCCAATCACCCGCCTTCAGGTATTGCTGAGCTGCATCGTAGTGTTGTTGGGCCTGCTCAATCAGACTGGCTATCTCAGAGCTTACTGGAGCTTCTGGTTCTGTTGGAGGAGGTAGTTCGGCCTCGGGTTCAGTTGGTGCTGCTTCAGTGCCGAAGATAGCTGCGATGCACTCCCCCAATGTAGGTTCCATGGCTATCTCCTCGCCGGCGGCCACGATAACTCGCTTCAGCTCCGGAAGGCCACCAGCCTCTGCCTGGAGGAAGACCGGCTCCACATACAGATTAGACTTGCCCAAAGGAATCATCAGCAGGTTACCGCGGATAACTCGCGAACCGCCACGACCCCACAAGGCAAGCTGCTCAGTGATGACTGTGTCTTGCTGAATTCGATTCTCAATCTGGCTTGGGCCATATACCAGCCGCTCCTTGGGAAAATGGTAGGCAAGTAGCTTGCCGTAGTTTCCTCCATCACAGCGGGCGGCAAGCCAGCCAATGGTATTGTTCTTATTCACCGGGGTAAACGGCAGCATGAGTAGAAACTCCTCCTTTTCCTCATCGGCCAGCCGCATTATGATGTAGTAGGGCTCCACAAGTTGTTCGTTGCCGGAATACACCTCTTTGGGTACAGCCCACAGGTCTTCCTTGTTATAAAATACCCGGGCATCCTGCATATGGTAGCTTTGGTATACTGAGGCCTGGATATTGAACATACCCTCGGGATAACGGAGGTGGCCCCGCAAGGATTCTGGCATTTGCTCCACAGGAACGAACAGTTCGGGGAAGATGGATTGGTAGGTTTGTATTAAGGCATCCTCTGGATCGATGACGTAGAAAGTTACACTACCATTGTAGGCATCAATGACTACTTTAACGCTGTTGCGAATATAGTTTATCCCACCCCCAAGCGGCTCCGAATAGGGATAGCGATCAGTGGTGGTATAGGCGTCCTGTATCCATAATAACCTTCCATCCATCACTACCAGGTAAGGGTCACTGTCTAGCTCCAAAAATGGCGCCAGGTGATTCACTCTCTCAGCTATGTTTCGGTAATAGAGTACCCTGCTCTCAGGGATTAGCTCGCTACTGATAAGCATGTTAAGGTCACCAAATTCCCAGGCGTAGACCAACCGGCGGAAGAAGCTACCTATGCTAACACCATCCTCACCCTCGTAGTGCCCGTATACATTCTCCTCACCCATAGGATAATCAAATTCCTGGGTCTTTGTGTTTACAATTACGTAATCATTTGTCCTTTCCCCGAAATATATCTGGGGCTGCTCTATATCGAAGTGGCCAACAGGGGGTATGTCCTTTACCAGCAGCACCGGCAGTCCCTCGGAACTAACTTCATTAACCGGGCTCAGGGCAACGCCATAGCCATGGGTAAACTGTAGCCGGCGGTTGACCCAGGTTTGTGCCTCCTCGGATAGTTTCTCTGGAGACAGTTCGCGGGCTGATAGCATAACCTGCCGGTAGTTACCATCAATGACATAGCGGTCAACATCAATATCATTGAAGTCGTAGTACAGTCGGATGGCCTGAATCTGGTTATAAGTATCCTTTAGCGGCCGATGGTCCCAGAGCCTGATGTTGTCTACCGTCTCCTTGTTTTGGACTATATCCTGGTAGCTTGGTGCCTTTTCCGCAGGGAAGGCTTCCTCATCTACCTGGCTCAGAGCGAAGGCGTCCCTGGTAGCCTGGATGTTATACTCGATGTAAGCTGTCTCTCGAGCTAGCTCGTTGGGCTCGACTTGAAAGCGCTGCACTAAGCTGGGGAAGATGGCCCCAACGATGATGGCAGCCGCTACCCATCCTCCAATGCCGTACAGTATCCAGCGGAATTTGCGGCGTGATATGGAAAACAGAAGAATTCCCATGCAGATGATTACTACTGTGAATAGGAACCACTGTGCCGGGAGCTTGGCGTGCATATCGGCATAGCTGGCTCCAAAGACTACTCCCCGCGTAGAGAAGACCAGTTCCCAGATGCTGAGACGGTAACCCCACGCGACCAGTCCCAGGATAGCTATACCCAGGCCAGCGAGATGAGCTAGCACCGGCCTGGCCAGCTCGAATCTAAGCCGCTGTACACCGTAGCTCAGGAGATACACTGCGGCACTGCCGAGAAGGGTGATTATCAGCGCGCCCAGGAACCAGCCTCGAACCATTTGGAAAAAAGGCAGTGAGAAGACATAGAAGCCAATCTCTTGGTGGAAAACCGGGTCGGCGATGCCAAAGGACTGCCCATTGAAGAAACGAAGCACAACTTGCCAGTTACCTTGAGCTACCGAGCCAAACATCACAGTGAGGAGTGCTGTTCCCAGAATAGTGCCCAGCTTTACCTGCCGCTGCAGTCGCGACACTAGAGTCCACGGCCAGAAATGCGCCTCAGTCTTGGGTACCAGGCGTGCCGCTAACACCAGGTTTCCTAGAAACAAGATACAAAAGATGACCGCGGCACAGAAAAAGATCAACACCTTGGTCTTCAAGATAGTGGCATAGACACTGCCATAACCCAGGCTGCTGAACCATAACCACTCAGTATAGAAGCCCTTTAATGTGTTGAGGATAACAAATAGGACTAAAACTCCTGCCAGGATTAAGAGCACTCTGCTTGTCGGCCCGTGCCGGGCACGAGGTGCAGGAGTCTCCCCTCCCCTATTGTCAGGAAACCAGCGTTGCCATTTCCTGTCAAATGAATTCAATCTACGTGCTTTACCCTTTCTGAATTACAGCTATCAGGTTCGTACGGCTGTCCAACTCCCGCTTCATCTAGGTTGTTTAATGAGCTTGCAGCCAGTGAAAGTGACACAATAACATTTCCTATCCATATTGGTCAATTCCTTGCTGGCTCTGTCACCCGAAAACATAGTAACAACCAATTGCCACGGCAGTTTTCTCCACAATTGAGGCATGTCTTTCTCTGCCACCCTTCCCTAAGGCTTACCAACACAGTTTTTCGTCCCCATGTTATTCTTATGTCAACTAACCGCCTCACAGAGCCTCAGTTTCGGGGCTTACTGCTCCGCTTGCGACTTTGTTGCAAAGCGATGGCAAACCTCGGTAAACCATCTGAGGCCAGTTTGTGAAGGACTGGACTGAACTCAGTTCATGGTATGGAGTGAAGCGCTGAAACTGGACAATTCGGGGTGGGAAGGTTTGGCAGCATCAGAATACCCCATGGTACGCCTGTCCGAGAGTGAGTGCGCAGAAGACGTGGCAGCCAGGCTTCCCTATTCCGTTGTGGAGGTCTATACTCTAATTAAAGGTATCACTAACATGGCATCAAGACTCTTGTCAAAGTCCAAGTATCTGGATGGGTTACAGTGTCTTAAGTATTTGTGGATACTGTTTAATGAGCCTGAGAAGGTGCCAGCAATTGACGTTGCTACCCAGTACATATTTGACCAGGGGCATCTTGTTGGTGAGCTGGCCAAGAAGCTATTCCCCGATGGCATAGATATACATGATGAGGACTTTATCGCTAACATAAGGCGAACCAGGGAAGTCCTCCGGCTAGGCAAGCCTCTCTTTGAAGCGGGTATTCGAGCTGGTAGCATTTATGCCCGTGCGGATATCCTTAATCCTGCTGATGAAAACGAATGGGATATCATCGAAGTCAAAAGCACCACCAGCGTAAAGGATGTGCATATTGATGACGTTGCCTTCCAGAAGTTCTGTTACGAGAAGTCGGGATTGAAGATAAGGAAATGCTTCCTCACGTATATTAACAATAAGTATGTTAGAAATGGTGACATAGACCCGGAGCAACTTCTCAGCGTGGAGGACATATCGGCGCAGGTAGATGAGGCTAGCTCTGGAATACAGGAGCGAATGGATGTCATGCTTGATGTTGTTACAAGAGCACAATGTCCCGATATTACCATCGGTAAGCATTGCAGCGACCCCTATGGTTGCCCATTGCAGGAATTGTGCTGGGGTTTCCTGCCCGAGAACAGCGTCTTCGATTTGTATAGAGGAGGAAAGAAATCTGTTGAGCTATTCGAAAATGGAGTGCTTGCCATCAGAGATATACCTGCTGATTACCCCCTGACAGGCAAGCAGCAGATACAGAGGAGATGCGAGATGAGTGGTGAACCCTACATAGATAGGGAAGAAATCAGGAACTTCCTGAGAACACTGGAGCACCCCCTGTATTATCTTGATTTTGAAACCTTTAGCCCCGCTGTGCCGATGTTTGACGGTACGAAGCCCTATCAGAAGATCCCTTTCCAGTTCTCCTTGCATGTCGTGGAGCAGGGCGAGGT
>Ga0209121_10001338_pt1 | contig 25759 bp, 22 predicted proteins | sample Cruoilmetagenom3_FD_187292 | JGI IMG/M metagenome (GOLD analysis project Ga0209121, IMG submission 187292) | Oil polluted marine microbial communities from Coal Oil Point, Santa Barbara, California, USA - Sample 3 (SPAdes) (version 2) | ecosystem: Environmental > Aquatic > Marine > Oil seeps ... | reverse complement strand
TCTTCAAAACATATTCATTTTTAACTATTGTAACATTTTACTGTAATATTTCAAAATTTAAGACACTAACCAATAAAAAGAACACTATTGAGTACCGATTTTTATAAAACATCCATTTTACCGTTTGCAGGAATAATAATCAAATTATGTCGCGCTTATACCAACTCGCAACAAGATTTTGAAGATTATTACCAAGAAGTGTGCTTGCAAATTTGGAGGAGTAAAGACAATTTTAGAGAAGAATCTCAATGGAGTACTTGGGTATATCGCATTTCTCTAAATGTGTGTTTAACCTTACTTAAGAAAAAGAAAAATAATGTTCAACATTTTGTGTCAGACTCTGTAACTGCTGAAGAAACTGAAGACAACTACGCGTTTTCTAACGAATCTCTAAATTTATTATATGATGCTATTCGAAAACTATCGGAAATAGATAGAGCAATTATTATGCTTTATTTAGAAGAAAAATCTCAAAAGGAAATTGCTGAAATTATAGGTACTAATCCTAATAATATTGGTGTACGTGTTAAAAGAATTAAAAATAGATTGAAAAAAATATTAGATGGAAAAATCAATTGAAAATATATGGAAAGAAGGTTTTCTTAAAAGTGATGCATTAGTAGCACCAAAAATAAACAATCTTTACAACCAAAAATCAATTCATATCATTGATAAGTTTAAAAGGATGTTTAAAATAAATTTGATTGCAATTGTAGCATTCTCATTTGTTTTCTTAATTGTTTCATTTTTTGTTGGAATACCAATAACCGGTGCTATATTTTTTATTACCCTTTCAGTTCTTGTTCTTATTAATAAGAAATTATTAAATGATTTAGAGAAAATAGATATGGGTGTAAGTAGTTATAAATACTTAAAAGCATTTAACCAATGGATAAAAAAGCAGGTATCCATTAATGAGAAAATGTCAAGGTTTTTATACCCAATTATATTCATATCAATGATTTTGGGTTTTTGGTATAAAGATGCCGAAGGTATGCCTTTAGGAAAAAGGTTAGTAAATGAAGTTCTCAAAGGTTTTCCTGACATCTATTTAATATATGGAATCCCACTAATAGGAATCGTTATCGCACTATTGATTTTAGTTTTACTCGCGTTTTTTGGAGGTCGAATTTATAAATGGGATTTAAACATTGTTTATGGAAGAGTCTTCAAAAAACTAGAAGAATTGATGACTGATATAGAAAGTTTAAGAAGCTGAACACTTCCTATTAGTTTGTTATTATATGGCTTTTTTAAAAATTTTCAAAAAAAATAAGTTTTAAGTGTAATATTTTTTGTCATCAGCCACTAACCAAGAAAATACTAAAAATTATGACACTAAAAAATACAATTAACTTTTTTGAAAGTTTAGTAGCTGAGACAAGTAGAAAATCTGAGATAAAGGTTTACCAAGAGTTTATTCAAATTATAACGAGTATAGAAAAGAAAGGTTTATCCGAAAATGAAATTCGATCTATAGAAACGGAATTGAATAGTTTAAATTTAAATTCAAATCCTCTGAACAGAAAAAAATATTTTAAGAAAGCAATTAATTATTTCAAGAAATATTTAAAAGACACATTTTCTTTAACCACAACAGGGTATTACACAACTTTTTATGGTGGATTAGGATTAGTATTTGGTTTGCTATTTGGAGTTGCAATTTTATCTAACCTAGAACGCTCGTTAGGCATTTCTCTAGGTTTAATTGGTGGAATGGTAGTTGGTTCAATTATGGGTCGTAGTAAAGATGCTCAAGCTAAAGCAGCTGGAAAGGTGCTATAATTAATCGCAAAGGAAACATAAAAAGTCACATTATTTATTTTAAAACTTAAATGCCGAATAATTTTCGGCCAACTAAAAAACAGCCTAAAATGAAAACAATAGCAACATTTGCAATTGCATTTATACTATCAATAGTAAGCGCATATTCCCAAGATATCTCAGGAGATTGGAGCGGAACAGCCAAAAGAGGAGATAAAGAAATCACATTCTTTTTTAATATAGAACAAGAAAACTCTACGTATTCAACCACAATGAGTGTCCCTACGTTTAGAATTTCTGGTATAAAACCCTCAGTTACAACCTTTACAAACGGAACCTTAATAATTGATGGCTCTAATGTAGGTATGAACTATAAAGGAGTTTTCAACAATAAGACACAACAATTTGAAGGCACTTATAAAGAAGGAGGAATAGAAATGATCTTAAATTTAAAAGAAGGTGCTATAAAAACAGAAGATTTAAGAAGGCCTCAAGAGCCTTTGAAACCTTATCCATATTACGACGAAGAGGTCGTATTTGAGAATAAAGAAGCAAAAATAACGTTGGTAGGTACTTTAACGTTACCAAATAAAAAAGGGAAATTTCCAGTTGTCATCTTAATTAGTGGTAGTGGTCCACAAGACAGAGACGAAAGTTTTATGGGGCACAAACCCTTTTTAGTGCTATCAGATTACTTAACAAAACACGGTATTGGCGTATTGCGTTTTGATGATCGTGGTATTGGAAAATCCACAGGGGATTATGGAAATGCAACAACGGAAGATTTTTCTAAAGATGTATTAAGCGCAATCACTTATTTAAAAACTAGAAATGATGTAGATCATAAAAATATAGGTTTGATTGGTCATAGTGAAGGTGGTATTATTGCGCCTTTAGCAGCAAACAGCTCAAAAGATGTTTCTTTTATGGTGTTGCTAGCTTCTACTGGAATATCTGGTGCGGAATTATCTGTAATGCAATCTAAAACATTAAGACAATTTCCTGTTAAAGATGAAGTAGCTTTTGAAAAAAACACAAGAAAAGCAATTGCAATTGTAACCTCTAATAAGAATGAATCAGAAATTAAACAAGAATTAACCAAACATTATAATGATTTTTTAAGACCTATTCTAACATCTTTAAATGTGCCAAAAGATAAGATCAATTTATTTATAGACAGTCAGCTAAAAACAAGTTTAAAGCCTTGGTCACGCTACTTTTTACAATACAATCCTGCTGATGAAGTTGAAAAATTAAAAATCCCAGTATTGTCATTAAATGGAAGTAAAGACACACAAGTAAATGCCAAGATAAATCAAGAAGGTATACGAAAAGCATTAATCAAAGGTGGTAATAAAGATTATAAAATAGTGGAATTAGAAAATTTGAATCACTTTTTTCAAGAATGCGAAACAGGGAAGATGGATGAATACAGAAAAATAGAACAAACATTTTCACCAACGGCTTTAAAAGAAATCTCTAATTGGATTCTTAAAAGAATTAAATAAATCCTAAAATTCAATAGAAACAAAATACTAAGCACAACAAAGACGTATAATTAATGGCTAGTTCTCGCCTACTTACGAAAATCCTCACGGATTTTCTTGGTCAGTAATTATTTACTAAATTTAGTGTTTAAAACACGCAACTAAACCTTGTACAAACACATTAAGCGCAATGTAACAAAACTACAATCTCATCGTCTTTCTAAAATAAATCAATAAAAAAGTAGATGTTAAAAAATATATCTGAAAGGAAAAAAGCTTGGAAAACAATATTTATATTTCTTGCGCTCGTCTTTGCTTTTACTTCGCCATTTCATTATGCCATAGTAAATTTGTATCCATCTAGGATATATGTTGGAGCTATAATGTGGTGTCCAGCAATAGCTGCAATTATTACTCTAAAAATACAAGGACGTAAAATTTCATCTCTAAATTGGAGTTGGGGTAATTCAAAATATATCCGATTATCTTATATTATTCCTGCCATATACGGTATAGTCACATATCTACTAATCTGGATTTTCGGATTCGGAAGCTTAGCTAATGCCGAAGTAATTACAGATTGGGCAAAAGAACTAGGTTTGATTGGAATTGGGACATTAAATCCAACATCGATAACAATTATAGCAATTATCTTATTAGGAACTATAGGAGTTATCAGAGCTATGGCTACTACTTTAGGAGAAGAAATTGGGTGGAGAGGATTTTTTATCTATGAATTAAAAAAGGTGCTTTCTTTTACTGGTGTATCTGTTTTTAGTGGATTTATATGGGCTGCTTGGCATTGGCCGCTGCTTGTTTACTATAGTAATAATATGTTATTAGAATTTATAACATTCTTCATAGTAATTATTTCTATGTCTTTCATTATGACCTACTACACTTTTAAATCTAAAAGTCTATGGCCAGCAGTAATATTTCACGCAGTAAGTAATGTTTATATTCAAAAAATAATGCCTGAATTAACAATTAAAAATGAGGGAACGGAACATTGGCTAGGTGAAAATGGAATTATGTTTGCAATTGTAACTTTTGTCTTTGGAATATACTATTGGAGAAAAGCAGTTAAGGAAAATTTATAAAATTATTGTTTATTATGAAAACACTAGTGGTAGGTGCAATTGGAGCTATTAGAAGTGTAGATATAGCTGTACAAATGACTATTGAGAATGATATTGTGGGAACTCATGACCACACTAATAATTGGCGAGTTGACCCTAAAGTTGCTAAATTTGGGTTAAAATACACGATAAAGTGTTGTTACGATAACTCCTTTGTAATTATTTAAATGAACAGCAATTAATTGCTTTTCTTCTTTAACCTTAAATTTAAATGGCGGTTTTAAAACGTTTAAACCACTTTGTTTCTTTAGCCGAGTTCCTTGTCCTGAAATAATATCTTTATTCGGTATAAAATCTCCTTCGGGTATGTGTTCTGTAAGAATTACATATTTAAAATGAGTTAATTTATCCAAAATACATTGCACCTCAGTATTGGATACATGTTGAAGTACTTGTCGTACTAAAGCACAATCTCCATTAGGTATATCATCTGAGGCGATATTTAAACAATGGAATTCTAAATTGTCATTTTTAAAAGTAGTTTTATTATATTTTATAAGGTCTTTTACAATGTCTATAGCAACATACTTTTTGGTGTATTTTACCAATTCCTTTCCTACATTAAAATCTCCACAACCTAAATCACAAACTACAAGCAGACTTTTAAAAGATTTTAAAAATGAAGTAACTACAGCAATATATGGATTTATAATCTTTAGATTGTGCGACCCTTCACCTGAATAAAAATCAGCATTGTTACCTCCCCAAAGCTTCATTTCATAAACCTGCTCCATCGCATCTTTTGTTGGCCAAGGCTTTGTGTTTTTTTTGGTTCTTTCTTCTTTCTTGGTCATATAAACGCTATAGATGTATTTACTTTAAAAACAAACGTACAAATTATAAGTTATACCACATATTATAAAAATTTCAATTACCTTTAAATCAATCATAATTTAAATTAGATGAATTTTAGATTTGCTGAACAACGCGACTTAAAGAGTATTGTTCAAATTTACAACCAAGCTATAAAAGCAGGAAATGCAACAGCGGATATTCGAGAAATAAAAGTACTTGATAGAGAAACTTGGTTTTTAGAACATACCAACGATACTTATCCAATTTATGTTTTGGAATTAAATAACAAAATTATTGGTTGGGGATCATTAAGCGCTTATCGAAAAAACAGAGAAGGATTAAAAGAAACCGCAGAAATAAGTTATTATATTGATTATGAGTATCACGGACAAGGGTTTGGAAAAAAACTCATTGAATTCATGATTCTTGATTGTAAAAGACTTAGAATTAAAAATCTATTCGCATTATTATTAGATATTAATAAAAAAAGCACACTCATTTTAGAACGATTTGGGTTTGTAAAATGGGGTTTTATGCCAGATGTCGCCAACTTAAAAGGAACAAGATGTGGACATTTAATTTATGGATTGAAAGTGAATACCGCTATGAAATATTGAATTGATACGTAAAGGATTTGAATTCAGTAAAAAACTACAAATTATTCAGTTGCATTGAGTTTCAATAATTCACCTGAATTTAATTGCTTGTCTTCAGACCAAAACTTTGAACTTACAGTAATTGATTTATCACTTATGTTTTGTAATATAATTTCCTCCTTTGAAGAAATAATGATATCAGCTTTTTCATTTAATTGAATTGAAATTTTACCAATCTCAACTTTAGAAGCTTCAAACAAAATAAATGTGTTACTGTTAGAAATTATTGTTTTTGCATCAGATTTAATCGCCTTTTGATTATTAACTTCCCAATTGCCAATCTTGATATTTTGTGTAGTTTCATCAATTCTGTTATCATAACCCTTATATGGAAAAAGAACCGTTATAAAACTAAAATTATTAGCTGCATTTTTAGCTACTACAGACCATTGTTTTCCTCGTACTCCATCCGTTTCAACTGCATCTACCTCATTTAATTGATAAATATCCAAACCTGAAGCATCATCAAAAGTGGCGCGTAATAAATTTGGTGCATTTTCATTAGAATAATGTCCTTGCCAAACTTGTTTATAGGTATGTGATTTTTCAGAAATAAAATTATCTTTTACAATGAAAAAATTATTTTTAATATTAATTACTTGTCGAGAATAGTTTACGCCAACATTCTCAAATCCATCATGACTTCCAACAAAAACATCAAAATCGTTCGTTGTCTTCCAAGAAATAACTTTCGGGTTTGGCAGCTCTCTAAACTTACCAAAACCACTTCCTCCTTTGTTTGATGTGTATTGTTTTCCCTGCAACTCATCATTTACCAAGGCAACATTTTTTACCATAGAATTTTTAAACAATTCTAAATCCGGCAACGAGTAGCGAACTTGATAATTTGGCAACATTGTTTTTCCGTTTGCCATTAACTGAATCCCTAACATATCACCGTGTTGATGATCGGGTTTAAAAGCATCTAAACCGGCTGAAATTAGCATCATATTGTCTTTATCATTCCAACCATCACGCGAAATATAATAGCCTGTTGTTGGAAAGTAAACTGAACCAAAACTTGGCTGTTCTTTCTCTATTGAATTAAGTAATTCTAATTGTTCATCATTCAAATACCAATACATTTTACTATCTACATAATTATTAGCAAAATATCCAAAAGTTGGGTCTTCAAACAATAAATAACCCAATGTTAAAGCACCTGAAATATCATTTTTTTCAGCCCAAGGATTATCAGTGTCATCTTGTAATACCGGCGCAGATGTATCGGGATATGCAATTTTTGTAAGGGTTGTAAACAACGATTTTAGCTTTTCTTCCCAAAAAGGTTTTACAGCCATTTTACTGTTTTTAGCTAACTGATACACATAATAAAAATTACCAATATCGCTAATATGATAATGCACAGAACGCTCAAATTGAAAACCATCATCGTTAATTTCTTTTGCCAAATGTTCTTCTAATAATTTCATTGAATGGTTGTACCACTCATTTGTCCCTTCAAAATCTCTTAGTAAAATTGAAATCATTGCTAAAGCAGACAAACCTCTTGTTTGATGATTTCCAGAAACAAATTCAGTATTTCTAGCATACAAATGTGCTCCGTGCTGTAATAATGTTGCAATGGTTCTAAGTTGATCTTCGTTTGAATAAGATGTTTCACCTAAAAATAGATTGTGAATTTGCAACCAATTTAAAACTCGATAACCAGATCGAAAAGCTTCATAAACACCATTTCCATCTTCAATTTTCTCATATTCATCAGCTTTTAAAGCCGTATTTAAAGATTTTAATTGATTGGTGAAATAGGAAATATATGCTGGATTTTTATCCTGATAATTGTAATAATACGCAATATCAACCATTTTATGTTGACGCGCTAAATGTCGTAAAGCATACGCATTTACTGGTTCTCCATTTAAATAATTAAACGGCAAAACCCATTGTGTACTGTCGTTATATTTGTTAATATGGTCTAAAGCTCTTTCTGTATGATTTGCTTCTTTTGAAGGATAAATTTCTTTGTATTTATTAAAACGCTCATCAACATTTTTCCAATTGTAAAAATAGCGTTCTGAAAATTTTTCTCTAAAGTAATTTGCTAATTCAGCTTCAGAAATTGATTTATTTTCACTTAAATCTTTTTTAACTTCTTTTGTAAGGTATTTTGAAAGTTTTCCGTTTTCTATAATTTTATTTGAAGGAATTTGCTGAGAATAACCAATAAAACTTATTAATAATAAACCAACTATTAAAACTTTACACTTCATAATTAAAACTATTAAATTTAACTTATACTTTAATTTTTTAAGAATTGTCAATTCCTGCGAAGGTAGGAATCTAAACTCGTTCTATTGTGGATTCCTGCCTTCGCAGGAATGACAGCGTATTCATAAATTTGTAAGAGTTAATACATCAACTTTTGCTTTAAGTTTTCTTCAATTAAAATAGTTCCAGAATTTTGAATGGTATTATTTGAATGAGAATTATTTTTAGCTCCCCATAACAAAGCAATCAATTTCACTGGATTATTCTTAAATGTATTGTTTGAAATATTAACATTCACAATCCCTCTTGTATTTAACAAAATACCATTCGCTTCTTTGCCTCCACAATTCGAAAAAGTAGAATTAATTACAGCTAAATTCCCGCCAATAGTAGATTCATCGTAACCACCTCTGTAATAATCTATTACATTGTTTTCTAAATTACTAAACTGACAATTATCTACGGTTAAAAACTCCGTGTTGTAATCTCCTCTATCATTTGTTTCTTCTGAAAGTTCAAGGCCGTTTTCACAGTTAGAAATTGAGGTATTTGTAAATGTAATTTCTTCAGCGAAAGATTGTTTATACGCCTTTAAAACAAAGTTAAAATTACTGATTTCACAACCATAAACTGTTAATCCAAAATGGTTAAACATGTTTTCTTTTAAACTAGCAAAAGCTTTTTGAGTACTATTCCCAATTAACTTTACATTATTTAATGACAATAATCCATAAGGATTTAATTCAAACAAAGGTGTGTTTTCAGCTCCTGTAAATACAATCTCGGCTTTTTCAGTTTCTTTAGATTGAATTGTAATTGCTTTATCTATAACCAATGATTTTGAAATAGTATATTTTCCTGCATTTAATGCTACAATATCGCCTGCTTTTGCTTCGGCAATTTTAGTTGCTAAATCGTCATTATTTGAAACTTCAAAAGTTTGAGGTTCATTTGATTCAATTTCATTTGAATACCAACTAGCTCCGTATTTTTTCTTATCCAAAATTAATGGATCCTGAGCATCAGGTTTAACAATTGCTCCCACTGAATTTGAATTTGTTCTTGAATTTCCAAAAATATCATTTATTATTGTTTCAAATTCAAAACCATTAAAAGGTTCAATTGTAGTTGAAAATCCAGAAGGTGTTACTATATTTTCCGCTATTTCAACTAACTCAAAATTGTCAACAATAAATCTGTCTTCATTTTTAAACTCTACTCCTTGATTGTTGATAACGTTACTTTTAAAAGTTACACCATCAGCTTTATCATGTTCAATAATTGGTTCTGAATCTCCAACTTCATTATAAATTAAATTATTCGCTACCACAGTTCTTAAAGGTCTTGCTGAACGAATTTCGGATAGTGGCAATACATCTTTTTGAGCAATATTTGTTCCTACACCAAATTGAAATGGCGATTTACTGTTTATAAAAGAATTGTAGGCAACCACAACATCTGTTACTTGGTTGTATCTGTTTAATGGTGACTTAGGAATTCCGTTCATAATAGCAATTGGGCTTCTAAAGTTTTTTCCAACAATTCCGTAGAAATAGTTATTTACAATCCAATGTCCTGTATTTATGATTCTTATTCCACCATAATTTTCATTTTCACCATCTCCAATAAAATAATTTCCATCAACAGTAACGTAATTACCGTGTCGAGTTACAACCGAACCTTCACTTTTATAAAAAACATTGTTTTTAATTTCATTGAAATTCGTTTTACTTGAAATAATTTCAACTTCGCCATTACACGCTTCAAACAAGTTATTTGCAATAGTTGTATTACTTGGAGACATCGATGTAAAACTGCTTCCTAATTGAATAGTTTCTCCTCTTGCACCACCTTTTCGAGGTCTTGGTCCAAAATGATTGTTAATTATTTGGTGATAGTTTTTAATACTTTCATTCCCTTTTAAATCTACTCTAACTGTTGGGCCACCATTAGTTTTACCAGCAATATAACAATGATCTAATTGATTGTGTCTTCCATAGAATTGCACCCATAAATCATCATTATCTCTTTGTAATTGATTAAAATCTAAAATTACAGAATTAGTAACACGACAATTATTAGCAATTTGATCTTCATCAATTCTAAAAGCAATTACATTTTTTGAAGGTGAATATCCATTTCTAAAAAACAAACCATCAACTACTAAAAATTCACCGCCAAATTTTAAGTTTGAAACTCCTTCTATAAAAACTTCTCCAGCAGTTTCTGCTTTTATAGTAATTGGGTTTTCTTTTGTTCCTTTTCCAATAAATTCAATTTCAACATCTTTCCAAACGCCATTAGCAAGTACAATTTCATCTCCTGGTTTTGCCTCTTCTATTGCTGAATTTAATTGTTGAATATCTTCAACTTTTATCACATTTGTCGACACCTCATTACATGAGATGAACAAAAAAAATGAGAAAACTAGTAGTAGATTTTTATACATTGCTTTTGTGTTTTATTAATTGGAAATTAGTTTATTTTCTTACTTCTTTAATTAAAGCCATTGCTTCCTTAACCTTTTGCTTTAATCCATCATAATCTTTATTAGCAATAATTTCTTTTGAAATTAACTGAGAACCCATTCCTACGCAAGTTACACCAGCATTAAACCAACCCGTTAAATTCTCTCTTGTTGGTGATACTCCACCGGTTGGCATTACATTGGTCCAAGGTTGCGGTCCTTTAATACCTTTTACAAATTGAGGTCCGTAAATATTCCCAGGGAATAATTTTACAATTTCGCAACCTAATTCTTCAGCTTTTGTAATTTCAGTCAACGTTCCACAGCCTGGAGACCATAAAACTTTACGTCTATTACAAGCAATTGCAATATCTTCTCTTAATACAGGAGTTACTATAAAATTTGCTCCTAAAGCCATATATAAAGAGGCTGCTGCACCGTCTGTTACAGAACCTACTCCCATAATCATTCCAGGTAATTCAGCTACTGCATATTTTGTTAATTCACCAAAAACTTCGTGAGCGAAATCCCCACGAGCAGTAAATTCCATTAATCGAGCGCCACCATCGTAACAAGCTTTTAATACTTTTTTACTTAATTCTAAATCGTTGTTAAAAAACAAAGGAATCATTCCCGTTTCTTTCATTGCAGTTGCAACTTCTATTCTTGTAAATTGTGCCATTTTTTAAAGTTTAAGGATGTAATAATTTAAAAGTTTAATAAGCCTTTCAAAATTTTAGTTTACTCCCAGTTTAATATTTTTTTAAAATCAAATGCTGATGGGTTTTCAACGTATTTTTTTGCTTCTTTATAATCACTTTCTCTAATATAAATAAGATTATTTATAAAAAGCTGTGCCATATCCGAATTTATATCTACTAATCTTGGAGGGACTTTACCATTTTCATCTTCAAAATCTTTTAAATATAATGGAGCTATATCTCCATTTGAGTTTGCGCTTACAATACAACCTGTAACACCTTGGTCAAAAAGTTTTTTCACTCCAATTGCCAATAATGTACATAAAGTTAAATCAAAAGCAATTGGTTTACAGCACCTTAGCTCATAACCAACTTCAACAGGTCTAGATTTAATTTCTAATCCTAGTTCCTTCAATTTTACTTGTAAAAGGTAATTAAAAATATGAGATTTACTTACGTTTCCTAATTCAGGATGTCCGTGATCATCATAGGTAAAGTTAATACCAGAGTTTTTTATTTCATCTTCTTCCATAAAATGAAATACACCTTCACTAACCATCGCTACACCATATTCAATACCGCGAATTTTACTTTTAATAATTGAAGAAATAATCATATTCGTCAATTTTTCAAAAGTAATGGTTGTTTTGTTGAACATTTCTGGAATAATCATCATTGGAAAATGACAGGCAGAAGCGATTCCGAATGCCAAATGACCAGCTGATCTTCCCATTGCTGAAACTACGAACCAATTTTCACTAGTTCTAGCATCTTCATAAACGGTATTACCAATACGAACACCTTCATCTTTTGCTGTATGAAATCCAAAAGTTGGATTTCTATCAGGTAATGGTAAATCGTTATCGATTGTTTTTGGAACGTGAATGTGCGCTACATCTAATTTTTTATTGATTAAATATTTTGTGAGTCTACTTGCCGTAGAAGCAGTATCATCACCACCAATTGTAACTAATAATTTTACATTATTTTTTTGAAAAAAATCAGCTTTAAAATCGGCGTCTTTTGGTTTAAATCGACTCATCGTAAGTGTAGAACCACCTAAACTAAAAATTCGATCAGCACTTTGAAAGTCAAAATCTTTTATAGAAGGATTTTCAGAAAATAACCCTTTATATCCATGATGTACACCTAAAACATTATAACCATCTTTTAAAAATGTTTTAGCTAATGTACTTATTACAGTGTTAATTCCAGGCGCTGGACCACCTCCACAAATAATTGCAATTGATTTTTTCATAATTAAAAATGATGAAGGCTGAGCCAAATTAATCAGCTCAGCTTTTTCAGCTACTCAAACCAAATTATTTTTATTTAACGGGCAACTCTACCTGAAGCATCTCCACCCATTAATTTATTCACTTCAGCTACCGTTACTAAGTTAGCATCACCTTTAATAGTGTGTTTTAAGCAAGATGCAGCAACAGCAAAATCTAAAGCGTTTTGATCATCATTAGGATATGTTAATAATCCGTAGATTAAACCTCCCATAAATGAATCACCACCACCAACTCTATCAACAATATCAGTAATTTGATATTGGCGTGTTTGAAATAATGTTTTTCCATCATATAAAACTCCAGCCCAGGTATTGTGTGAAGCTGAAATAGAACCTCTTAACGTAGTAATAACTTTTTTAGCTTTTGGGAATTTTTTCATCATTTGCTCACAAACAGACAAGAAAGCTTCCGCTTTTACATTATGCCCTTCCGTTTGTACAGAAATTCCTTCTGGTTTAATTCCAAAGTGCATTTCGGCATCTTCTTCATTTCCTAAAACAACATCGCAATACGATGTTAATTCAGTCATAATAGCTTCTCTATGAGCACTATTGCAGAAGTTCCATAATTTAGCACGGTAATTTAAATCTGTAGATATTTTAACTCCTAATTTACTTGCAGCTTTTACAGCTTCTAAAGTAACATCAGCAGCTCCTTGAGAAATAGCAGGAATAATTCCTGTCCAATGAAACCATTCAGCTCCATCAAATACTTCTTCCCAGTTAATCATTCCTGGTTTAATTTCAGCTATAGCAGAATGTGCTCTATCATAAACAACTTTAGATCCTCTAGAAACAGCTCCTGTTTCTAAAAAGTAAATACCTAAACGGTCTCCACCCCAAACAATTTTATCAACTCCAACGCCTCTTTTACGCATTTCCATCATAGCACATTCACCAATATCATTTTTTGGCAAACGTGTTATAAAATCTACATTAATACCGTAATTAGCTAAAGAAACAGCTACGTTTGATTCTCCTCCTCCATAAACGGCATCGAAACTGTTTGCTTGTGAAAATCTTAAAAATCCTTCAGGAGCTAATCTTAACATGATTTCTCCAAATGTGACTACTCTACTCATATTATATTTAGTAAGTAAAAATTGGCATAGAAATTCTATACCAATTTTTAAATTAAATTTTAAATTAAATTCCTAAAGCTTGTCCACCACCAATTTGGATAGTTTCTGCAGTTATAAAAGACGCATCATCACTTGCTAAGAAAGAAACAACAGAAGCAACTTCTTCTGGTTGACCTAATCTTCCTAACATGATATTATTTTTCCATGAAGCAAAAACTTCTGGTTTTGTAGATTTAATTTGTGCGTGGAAAGGAGTGTCAATTGTACCAGGTGATACTGCATTCACTCTAATTCCATATTCAGCTAAATCTTTTGCTAATGCTCTTGTTATAGCGTGAACACCTGCTTTAGATGTTCCGTAAATTCCTGCACCAGGTCCACCTGCGTTCCATCCAGCATTTGATGTATAATTAATTATTGACGCGTTTTCTCCCTTTTTAAGGTAAGGAATGGCAGCTCTTGAAGCAAAAAATGTTGAATCAAGGTTTAATGCCATTACGAATCTATAAAACTCAGTTGTCATTTCTTCAAATCTAGATCTTCCACCTAAACCTCCTGCATTGTTAACAAGCAAGTCAATTTTACCATACTTTTCACCAATTGCAGTTATATTTTTAGTTACAGCTTCATCATTTGTAACGTCAAAACCATAATATTCTGCCTTAATTCCTTCTGCAGTTAATTCTTTAACTCTTTCAGCTCCAGCTTCATCTTCAATACCGTTTAAAACTACAGTATATCCGTCTTGTCCTAACCTCTTTGCTACTTGGAAACCAATTCCACCTGTAGCTCCTGTAATTACTGCTACTTTTCCATTTGTATTACTCATCACTTATATTTTTTAATTTTTATAATCTATTTATTAATTTTATACCTAATTTTTTAATTTAATTTTTTGCTTTCAATGCTTCAATTTTAGGAATCAAAATCCATACACTGGCCAATACAATAATTGCAAGTGCTGCCCCAATAATAAAAGCAGGCGCATAATTACCTCCAGTAGTTAACATCGGAACTAAAGCCACTAAACCTGCTCCAGTCAATTTAGCTGCTGTACCCGCAAAACCAGAAAGTGTACCAACTGTTTTCTTTCCAAATAAATCACTTGGAAGTGTTTGTACATTTCCTATTGCAGTTTGGAATCCAAAAAGAACTGCCGCCATTATTAAAACAGCTGCTATAGGAGATCCTGGATTTGACAATGCCAATAATGCAGGAAGCATAATAATACACCCAAGAGTTATTACCATTTTCCGAGTCTTATTTACGTTCCACCCCTTTTTTAATCTATTTTGGGCTAACAAACCACCAAACCAAGCTCCTAACATAGCTCCTACATAAGGAACCCACCCATAAATACCTATAGCTTTTACATCCATATTATATACTTCTGAAAGGTATAAAGGAATCCAAAATACAAATAGCCACCATATTGGGTCTATTGCAGCAGATGCAATAATAACTCCCCAACTTTGTTTACGTGAAAGTAATTCTCCAACAGGAGGATTATATTCTTCTAAACCTTCCGTATCAACATTTTCTTCTTCTTTTTGACCACATAAAATATAGTTTTTTTCATCTTCAGTAAGCCAAGGATGTTTTTTTGGTGGAGCCTTTACTATAAATAACCAAGGAATTAACCATAGTAAACCTATAAGTCCAATTATTACAAAAATCATTTGCCAACTAAAATGAACTGTTAAATAAGCAATTGTTGGTATGGCTACAATTCCACCTATAGCAGCACCAGAATTAAACAATCCTTGTGCAAAAGCTCTTTCACTTGCTGGAAACCATTCTGCATTCCCTTTAGCTGCTCCTGGCCAGTTTCCTGCTTCAGATATTCCCAATATAGCTCTGAAAAAAGCAAAACTATATACCCCTCTTGCTAAAGCGTGAAGCGCTGTAGACAATGACCAAAAACCAATAGATAAAACAAAACCAATTCTTGTTCCAACCTTATCAAATATTTTTCCGAAAATAGATTGCCCAAAAGCATATGAAAACATAAAAATTACTGAAATTAGAGCATAAATTTCTTTTCGCTCTGTCATAGTTTTATCTGGATACAAATCTTCTGATATACTTGGCCATAATACTACTAAAGCTTGTCTATCGATATAGTTAATTACAGTGGCCAATGCTATCAAGGCAATTACCCACCATCTTAATCCTTTTATTTTCATTTTGTTTTAATTTAGTGAGGGTATTATTAAGATTAACCAGTTATAAGATTAGGTTAATTCTAAAAATAAGAATAGTATCTAGAAATGTCATAAATACATTCCCGAACCATATATGAATGGACTATTAATTACTTCCCTCTGTTATTTTTTTTATATTTAAATGATGTGCAAATCAGATAAATACATTATTAAATTTTAAACGTTATAACAATATTGATACAACATTTTAAAATGAACTTTCATTTTTTCTTTAGCTTTTTTAGGATTTTGTTCCTTAATAGCATTAAAAACATCTTTATGTTCTTGAATTCCTTTTAATGCCTGATCTTCATCACAAACATGATATTTTTCAAAATTTGTTAAAATTCCAGGCGTAATCATTAACATTAATTTATGCAAAGCCGTATTTCCACTTGCTCGTGCAATTGATAAATGAAACAATAAATCTTCTTGTACAGCATCTTCGCCTTTTAAAACTTTTTGTTCATAAGCATTTAAGGCTTCTTTAATTTCAACTAAATCTACTTCTGTTCTTCGTAAAGCAGCCAATCGAGCTGTTTTTAATTCTAAAAGAATTCTGGTTTCGACCAATGATTTAAAATTTGGATCTTCCAATTTTAAAATATCGTCTATCATACCATTCATTGCCGTAATACCAATATTTGCTACAAAGGTGCCGCTTTGAGGAATTGAGTTTAACAAGCCATAAAATTCTAATTTCTGAATAGATTCTCTTATAATACTCCTACTTACCTCAAACTTTTCTGAAAGCATTCTTTCTGATGGAAGCTTTTCTCCTGGTTCAAGGTTCTTAAAATTAATTAAATCTCTAATTTTAGAAATAATTGAATTTAGTATCTCGCTATTATCTGCTTTTGTAAGTACTTCTAATTTCATTTTGTTATATTGGTTAACCAGATTTTATCGTTAAATATATGAAAAATTACCAATCAATTTAGTTTTTCAAATTAATCTTTAGGTTCTTAAAAATTACTGGTCTGATTTAACAAACCAGTAATTTAATCCTAAATAATTAACTCAATTTATTATTCAACAATTCAATATTTAAAAATTTCTTAATGACTTATTTCCAAAGTATAATATTTAACTTTTGCAAAAGCTCCATCGTCTTTTGAAACTAAATAATTACCTGCCTTAAAATAATTTTCAAAAACACTCCATTTTTCAATGTGAATATCATCATAAACTACAGATTCATTATCATTTAAAATTACTTCCATACTCCCTTCAGAAACTTTCACTTCTAATGTAAATTTTTCAAAACCTACGTCTTCAGCAAAAGTATGTCCATCATCATCTCCCCAAGCATTTGTATGTAATAATTCCTCATAAGAATTATTCAAATTTTTCAAGACCTTAGTTTTTACTCTTACATTCCCATTTACCCAATATATTTTTAACATTGGTGGCGCATTATTATCGTCTTCATCAATTAAATCTCTTTGTTCATCGGTCAATCTACCATGTATTTGCATAATGATAGCTCTATGATAATTCCCAGAATGATCTTTAGAAATATCTCCCATTGCAAGAGTTCCTTTCATTTTTCCACCCTGCTTAAAGGTCCAATTAGTTGCTCCTTTATCAGCTGGATTCATCAATTCTCTTAATTCTGTTCTTGAATAAGAAGAATTTGCTGTTGAAGCATTTGGATATGTATAAAAAACCAACGCACCTGCAATTGAATCGTTATACATAAATGTCTTTAATGTTTCATTCGTTGCATAATCTAAAATTTCTGGTGGATGCACCTCTGTAGGGTTACCAATTGGTAACGTAACTTTCCAATTACTAAGATTAATATCTGGAAGTTTATATGCTACTTCTGGATCTTCAACGTCTCCACTTTCAAAATCTGGTCTATCTTCAATTTCTGTATTTTTATTACAACAAATGGTCAACATTCCAGATATTAATAATACTATTAGTATTTTTATTTTTTTTGATATGGTCTGTTCGAATCTCACAATTATAATTAATGACTAACTTCTAATTCATAATACCTAACTTTCGAGAAGGCACCTTCATCTCTCGATTGAAAATAATTACCAGCTTTAAAATAGTTTTCGAAAATACCCCATTTTTCCATATGAATATTTTCATAAACCTTATACTCCGTTTTATTTAACACAACAACTAATTTACCTTCGCTAACTTTTACTTCTAATATGAATTTTCCAAATCCAACTTCTTCTTCAAAATTAAATCCTTCATCATCACCCCAAGCATCTTCATGAAGTATTTCAGGAACTGTTGCGTTTACATTCTTTAATTTTTTCGTTTTTACACGTACCTTACCCTTATCCCAATATATTTTTAAGATAGGTGGTGCGTTGTTGTCATCTTCACCAATTAAATCACGTTGTTCATTTGTTAATCGCCCATGAATTTGCATAATAATTGTTTTGTGATACTTTCCATCAGAACCTCTAGAAGAAGCTTCCATTGCCAATTTTCCTTTCATGTAAGCCCCTTGTTTAAAGGTCCAATTCACATTATTTTCGCCAGGTACCATTTGCTCTCTTAATTCTGAACGAGTATACTTGGTATTTCTAGTTTTAGAATTAGTAGGCATTGCATGAAATACAATAGCTCCTCTTGTTGAATCGATATACATATAAGGTTTTGCAATATCACTTTTCGCAAAATCTAAAATTTCTGGTGGTTCAAGTTCATAAGGTTTTCCTTCTTCATTCGTTACCGGCAGAGTAACTTTCCAATGACTTAAATCAATATTTGGTAGTTTTATTTTTTTCTTTTTCTTTTTTTTATTTCGCTTCTCAACTTTTTTATTCGAATCCGTAACACTACTTCTCTTATTTTGAGAAGTAGCATTTACAGATAAGAATATTATTATTGAAAATGATAATAAAAACTTAAAAAAAACTTTATTATTTACCATTTTTTAATTTAATCTGCTGGATAAACTTTTACATTATCAACATAACTATCTTGCTTAGTTTCTCCCCAAATAAATATGGTTACTAAACCTGAGTCATTTGCTGTAAATGATTGTCTAACCAATGTGAAATTTCCTTTTCCTAAAAGTTTAATTCCTTCATTTCTTGCAATAGGACCTGCATCTGAACTCACAAGAGCATCTGCTCCATCAGTAAAATGACCATCTAAGATTTCACCAACTATTTTAGCTCCACCATTACTATCATTGTCATTCTTAATAGCATATTCGTACTCTAAAACATACTCTCTACCAGGTGAAACCGTTATAGCTTGACCTGCAAATCTAGAAGAAGCACTTCTATAAATTCCTGAAGATGTACCGTTAGTCCATTTAGCACCAGGTGTTTTTGAACCATTATCAGAACCATCATAATTTAGGTTTGATCCATCACTACTTGAATTAAAAGGATCTCTTTTACCTCCAGTAAACGTAGACCATTTCCAATCAGTTTGCCCGTCGCTAAAATCACCATTTAAAATTTCAGGATTAATAGCTGGTGGAATTGGTGGCTCTTCTACCACAATATCCATAGAATAAGTACTTGAAGCTCCTAATTTGTCTGAAGCAGTTAAAGTAACTGTATAAGTTCCTTCAGCAGGAAACTCATTTTCTCCATCTTTTCCTGTAGATGAATTTCCATCACCATAATTCCACATGTAATCGGTTGCACTTGAAGATGTGTTACCAAATGTCCAGATTAAATAATTATCTGTTCCTGATGCAGAAAAACTTGCAGCTGGCGGTGTTACATCTGCTTTAGAATTTGATTCAGGCAATTCATACACCAAAGTATCCAAAGTTGGATCACAAGAAGATACAGAAGCAATTAAAACTAATGCTAAAGCACTCTTGATGATCATCAACAATCGCGTTTTTATATTATATATTTTCATCTTACTTTTTTTAAATTAATTTTAATAACCAGCATTTTGGCTCATTAAACCTTTACTTAGGTTAATTTCTCTTTGAGGTATTGGTAACAATAAATCAGAAGATGAATACCCTAAACCATTCTCAGCTGCAAATGTTGAAAGTACAGATTCCGCTCTTCCAAATCTTACTAAATCAAATAATCTGTGATTTTCGAAAGCCAATTCTACACGTCTTTCTAATAACAAAGCATCTTTAGTTACAATTGTAACTGTCGTTGTTAAACCAGCTCTATCTCTTACTTTTTGGAAAGAAGAAAGTGCACCGCTATCAACAGTTTCGTTTCCTTCAGCTAAAATTGCCTCAACATGCATTAATAAAACATCAGCATAACGTAATACAATCCAATCATTCCCAGCTAAAGTAGCATCATTAACGAATGTTTTACCATCTGCTCCTCCGCTTTCACCATTCGGTAAATACTTTGTTACTTGGTTTTGTGTTGTCTGACTTGCATCATTTCTATAAGAATATTGTGTTCTATCTCCTCCAAACGAATCTAAAGCAGCAATTACATCATTTGTTACATAATTCACTCCACTTGTTCTACCTACAGCATTCATCCATTCTGCAGAGAAGTTTTGACTATCAGAAGACAATGCTGATTCATAACCAATGGCAAAAATAATTTCTTTATTTCTTTCATTGTAGAATACGTCGTTAAAATTAGATTCTAAAGAATAACCACTAGACATTACTGACTCACAAAGTGATTGAGCTTCAGAATAATTCCCTAATGTTAATTGTACCTTAGCCAACAACGCTTGTGCAGCTGCTCTTGATGCTCTTGTTTTATAAGAGTTATCTAAACCACTTATTGCAGTTGTTAAATCACTTACGATTAAACTGTAAACTGAAGATTGAGCTACTCTTGTATATTGAACCTCAACATCTAAAGGTGAAATTACTTGATCAATTAATGGCACATCTCCATACAATCTTACTAAATTAAAATAAGCTAATGCTCTGTTAAATTTAGCTTCGGCTTCAAAAGATAAGGCTTTATCACCATTTGTTACAACTTCTAAGTTTCCTAAAACTATATTAGATCTAAAAATTATATTATACATACTTGCATAATAGTTTGCAACGATACCGTTTGTTGCTTTTACATCGTAAAATTCAAATTGAGCTGCTTCTCCTTCTTGAGATTTAGTTCTTGTATTATCACTACGCATTTCAGTTAAATAAAACTCATACTGAACACTGTGATTATCATTTAAACTAGTACTGTTAACCCCTTGCCATGCGTCATAAATTGCAATAACACCGGTTTCCACTTCATCTGCCGTTCCATAATATGTATCGGCAGTAATCCCCGAATCTGGAGCTGGCTCTAAGAAATCACTACTACAAGAAGTGATTACGCTTACTATTATAAGTAAAGCTATATATTTTATATGTTTCATAATATCTTTATTATTTTTTATTAAACTAAATACCATTAAAAGTCAACATTTAAACCAATAGAAATGGTACTATATATAGGAGATCCTGCTCTTTGGTAACCATAAGTTGTAGGACCTGTTCTATCTACAGATTCTGGATTAAAACCAGTATAATCATCAGCAGTTTCATACATTAGGTTTTGTCCTGCAGCATAAATTCTTAGCTTAGAAATTTTCAATTTAGACAATACATCTTCAGAGAAAGTATACCCAATGTTCACGTTACGTAATGCAAAGTAAGAAGCATCTTGAATAATAGCATCTGTAAAGATTTTTTGCTTAATAAATTGTTGATCTGGAGTAATTGAAGGTTCAAAATCTTGACCACTATTAAATTGGTTAAAGATATATTGATCTCCCATATTTCTAATTTCAGCACCATGACTTCCTTGGAACATAAAACTAAAATCTAAATTACCTAGATTAAATTCATTTGTAAAACTCCATACTAATTCTGGGTATGGATCTCCTAAAGGAGCTTTATCCTCATCATCAATTAGTCCATCACCATTTAAATCTTTTACATATACATCTTGAGCTTGACCTCCTACTGGATGGTATGCATTCTTTAAATATTCTAAAGGAATTTCTCTATCTACAACCCAACCATAATAAGTTGAAATTGGCATACCCTCTAAATTAATCCATTCTGCAGCTCTTTTAGCATCAATATTTTGAATTTGACCATTTGAATCAGCAAAATCTACTAATGTGTTTTTGTTTGTAGTTGCTATTACAGCAGATTTCCAACTAAAATCTTCATTTGAAATATTTTTAGTTCTTAATTCAAATTCAAAACCTTCGTTTTTAACTTCACCTAAATTAACCAATGCATTAGAAAAACCAGTTGTATATGATACTGGGTTGTTTAATAATAATTGATCACTTGTTCTTTGATACCAATCTATAGAACCTGAAATTCTGTTATTGTATAATCCAAAATCAATACCTGGGTTAATTTCAATTAATCGCTCCCATTTTAATTCAGGGTTCGCAATATTTAATGGAGAAAAACCAGATTGAAGAGAACCATCTATACTTGCTGTAGTAGCAGCTAATAAAGCCAAAGAAGGATAAAAATCTACTAATTTATCACCAGTACTTAAACTACTTGTACTACTACTTGAATCTGGATTTACACTACCAGTATTTAAGCGGTCATTACCTGTAACACCGTAACTAACTCTAAGTTTTAAATTGTTAACAACATCGCTATCCTCTAAAAAGCTTTCGTTAGACATATTCCAACCTAAAGATGCAGCAGGGAAATTACCATACTTATATTCTGATCCGAAAATTGAACTACCATCACGTCTTAAAGATAAAGATGCTAAATATTTATTATCATAAGCATAGTTAAATCTTGACACATATGATATTCCATTCTTTTCCCATTCAAAAGCATCAGCTCCTGAAATTAAAGCTGCGTTTGTAATTTCTTTTACAGCATCATTCGTATAACCTGTTCCTGAAATAGATGAAAAGAATTCATCTCTAGATTCAAAGACCATACCTATAGTTACACCAATTTCGTGCTTATCAAAACTCTTATTATAGTTGAAGAAATTATCTGAAATTAAATAAATACTTCTTTGTGTAATTTCATTCATTTGTGCAGCAGATGCACCATTTCTGTTTGATTCAACACCTTGCCATCTAGATCTTTTAGTATCTTGGTAGGAACCAGAAGCCATACTTCTAAATGTTAAATCATCTGTAATTTGGTATTGACCATAAAAACTACTAAACAATTTAAATTTCTTGTCATAACGTTCACGCTCTAATACTTTAGCCGCTGGATTTGCATTAGATGTATTACTAATATCTACAAGTGTACTTCCGTCACCATATAAATCGTAATTATCAAAATGACGTTGAAAAGCATAATCTCCAATTTGTACATTAGGATAAATACCTCTATCAACATATTGAATTGTATTTTCATCATGATATACAGGTAACCAGTTTGTTTGTCTGTTTATATCATGAGTAGATCCATCAAAACGTCTTCTATCTGTGTATGAAGGACTAAAACTAGCTCCAATAGTAATTTTATCATTCAATTTAGTATCTACTTTAAGTCTCATTCCATACTTTGTGAAGTTATCTGTTAATAATACACCTTCATCATCTGAGTAGTTAATACTAGTTGCAAATTTTGTTTTATCACTACCTCCTCTTAAAGATAACGAATGACTTGTAATAGTTCCTCCATCAAAAATAACATCTTGCCAAGAACGATCAATTCCGATAAGTTGTTTGTATTTAGTTCTATCTGAAAGCACACCGTTTGCAGCAAGTTCAGCTGCAGCAGTTTCTGCTATAGAAAATGTATATGGGTCACTATGTCTTGCTTCTTTAAAACCAAAATAAGTATTGTAGTTTATTCTTGTTTTACCATCAAGTCCTGGCTTCATAGATATCATTATAATACCATTTGCACCTTTAGAACCGTAGATTGAAGATGAAGCCGCATCTTTTAATATTTCAAAAGATTGAACATCGTTCATGTTTAAAGAACCTAAAAAATCTGAGTCTACAATTACTCCATCAACAACGATTAATGGTGTAGAGTCACCTGCCATAGATCCAACCCCACGAATAGATATCGTAGGTGCTGCACCAGCTTCACCATCTGTTGCTTGAATGTTAACCCCAGAAACTTGACCTACTAAGGCATCATCTACTCTGGAAACAGCAACTTGATCTAAATCATCGTTTACTACTTTTGAAATAGAACCCGTTAAATGTGATTTCTTTGAAGTACCATAACCAATAACTACAACCTCATCTAAGGCAGCAGTATCTGGTGCAAGGGCAACATTTAAAACTGTTTGATTTGTAATTGTGATTGACTTCGTTACAAATCCTAAAAAGGAAAATTCAACGACGTCACCACTTGTAACTTCCAATGTGTAGTTCCCATCAAAATCGGTTGAAGTTCCTTTTGTCGTATTCTTTATAAGAATGTTTACACCTGGAACAGGTAAGTTATCCTCTTGGGATACTACTTTACCTTCTAATGTGAAGCTACTTTGTGCTAAAACTGTAATATTGATCATCAATATTATAATTAAAGTTAGCTTAATTTTTAAATTCATAATTTAATTTTTTGATTTAAAGTGTTTGTTTTCATTTATGCTATTAGCATTAATTTGTTTTCTAGATTGTTAGTCTTAAAGATCATTCACTTAAAAAACGAAGCTTCTTAATAATTTTTTGTAATTTTCGAAATCTTGTTTTTTAATTGAAACAGGTATTAAATTTTACTTCCCTCAATGAAGAAGTATTATTACTAAAAGGATAGGTGCAACTATCCTTTTTTTTATTTATTCTTGGTTTTATTCATTAATAATTTATTATTTAATTGTTTTTTTTTGGTAAACCACTTTGGTTGACCACTTTGGTTGACCAAATATACATCAAAATGTTCTTTTAAAAAAGTAATTTGAGAAATGTTTTATTTTAACCTATTTATCTACAATTTTGACCTTAAAAATTCAAATTTCAATTTTCAAAAATTATATAAAATGGGATTAAAAAATGCATAATATATTATATTATCCCATAAAATCTTCTTGAAGAATGCCAGAATACTATATTTATTATTCTTCTTTGTCTCCAAAATAAGACACTCCATCTCCACTTAAGAAATCTTCTCTTACCGGACTAAATGTGTCAATTAATTGTCCTTCCTCTAAACAAATTGCGCTATGCAATAAATTAGGTTCAATATATACTCCATCGCCAGCTTCTACAATTTGCTTTACTCCATCAATTTCAAATTCAAATTTACCTGAAACACAATAGGTAGCTTGTGTGTGAAAATGTTGATGTGGCGCACCTAATGCCCCTTTATCAAATTTCACGCTTACCATCATGATTTGGTTATCGTAACCTAAGAACTTTCTTGATACTCCTCCACCAAGCTCTTCCCATTCTATGTCTTTTGCGATGACGTACTTTTCGCTAAATCGTTTCATAATTTATTTGTTTTCTGTTAATATATAAGAACCTTTCCAGGTATATTTTTTATTATTTATTGTTAATTTATGCGCTGCATCTTTACCATTATTTTCATTAGAAATGATAAATACTTTTGATTTTTTGTTTTTTGTTTCAATAAGAACTGCTGTATATTTTTTTGAATTATGAACTACAGTAATTTGTTCTATATTACTATAGGCATTTTTAGCCAACTCAGAAACTGGACTGTAGGTTCCATGAGATTCTATTGTTGAAACATACAAAGCATCTTTTGCATTCTTTTTTCTTATTATTAATGTTGGTTCTGGGCGTAAATTATATGCTGGATCATTGGCTCCAATTCTACCCAAAATAATTTCATCTTGATTACTAGTTACTGCTGAATACGAATAGAATCTATTGTTTAGTAACCACGTTAATTTTATGTTTTCTCCATTTGCTGAAGCACTAGCTTCCTTGTACAAATGCTGATACCCATTAGATTTTCCCAAAACTTCTGGTACATTCAATTTATCATACTCAAAACTAGTTTGCATAATATGACCTAAGTAATAAAAAGGTAAATCGTATTGGTTTGAGTTATCAGATGAAACTCGCATTATATCTAA
>Ga0209121_10001336_pt1 | contig 25804 bp, 19 predicted proteins | sample Cruoilmetagenom3_FD_187292 | JGI IMG/M metagenome (GOLD analysis project Ga0209121, IMG submission 187292) | Oil polluted marine microbial communities from Coal Oil Point, Santa Barbara, California, USA - Sample 3 (SPAdes) (version 2) | ecosystem: Environmental > Aquatic > Marine > Oil seeps ... | reverse complement strand
ATCATGAGGCACAACTCTTTGCAGAGCAATGAATTACAGCTTTGGTTATGTTCAGGTCTCGTTCCGGCTCTAATATAGTGGAGTAAAAAGTATCGGGGTAAAGGTGATACAATGTTCTGAATGGCGAATTCCTAGCTGGCCGAACCTTTACAGGTCTAGTCCGGGCAGGCAAGGGGTCCTGATTCGCTAATCAGCCAGATGGCCCTTTTCCGCATACTGCTGGAACAGTTGGCCCCAAGGGGTTTCCTGGCACCAGCGTTCGTAAATCTTCTTTTCCTTGAGGGGCCAGTGGATGTAATCGTGGTTGAATTCAGATACAAATATCGGGATGTTGACCAGCCAGGTGCGGAAGATGAGTTTCTGAAGGAATTTCGTCGGGCCGTACCAGGAAAGCCAGCCGAGGAATTTATGGAAGCTGCGGCCGACTTCAAAATGCCAGTTTTCTTCAGAGATGTCATCACCAACGATTTCGATTTCCCTGGTGTCGCCAACGCCCAATCTCCTTTCATGGGCGATTCTGATATAGCCGATTGAGAACGGGTCAATCCCCATCAACTTGGCTGCGACCGCATCAATCGCTACTTGGTCTCCAGAAGCGAGAATGACATTCTTGATGACCGGGGTCATGGTGCGCGGACCCGGGCCATTGCCAGCCGTTGTGCCGTCCATTGTTGCGAAGATGCCGGGATGGATTTCTTTCTGGATTGCGAGCAGGTCAACCAGGGTTTCGTGAATCCAGGTATGGGTGTAATGGCGATAAGTGGAAAGTAGCCCGCCGAAAGCGTTTTTCATCGCACCGGTCGTAGTGGTATAAATATGGCATTTTACGGTGGGCAAATGGACGATGTTCTTGCCGAAGAAGTAGTCTGGAATTCGGATTCCTTGAGGATAGATATGGTTGAGCACAAGCATTTCGGCTTTGGGTTGGAACGGAATCCATTTTATATCCCGGGGTTTGAAGTTGTAAAGCACCGGGACGTTGTAATGTTTGAAAATGGGGATGTAATGGTTCAAGTCTTCGCCTTTGAAGGTATCAATGACAACGGTTTTGTTCTGGACGCAGGAAATGTCCTTGAATCCCAGGTCGTGCAGGCCGAGAATCGTGCCTTCAAGCTGCCATGGGGTAGTGTTGGCTGAAGGCATCGGATAATGCCAGGAGATATTGTCCTTGAGAATAGTAGTGGCGTTTTTGTCCAGGAATTTATCGATCTCGGCGAGTTTCAAGAGCCGGCGATAATCATCAAGCACCGTTTCAGGTTTGGTAAAAAGAACTGCGACTTTTGACCGACTTTTCATATCATCAGATTATAACCCGGTGTGGTTGGATTGCAACTTGAGCGATACCGTGATAGTTTTCCTGGAGAGCGATACTTTCTTGACGGGCAGGGTCGCATGAGTATACTTATCGTTAGCTAAACGGAGGTTCGTGGTGTTGAACGACCCCAAAGTGGCTAGACTTTTTGAATTCTTGATAGATCATCAGAAGACACCGGCCCTGGAGCCGGTATTTGCACCCAGGCGTGACGGCTGGGTGAGTTATCCGTCGATTGAGGAACAGTTGGGGGTTGAGTCGGATTACGTTGTTAGGCTACTTGAGGACCTTCGCCGGTTGGGCTATTTGCATAAACAGTTCCACGACAAGGTTCTATTCTGCCCGGCTTGCAATTCTCAGGATTTGCAACTGGTTATCCTCTGCCCAAAATGCCATTCCGCACATCTTTTGCGCAAGCGTTTCCTGAAGCATAATAACTGCGGCTATGTTGGTCCGGAAGAAAACTTTGGTCGAGGTGAGACAAGGATTTGCCCTAAATGCCGGGATGAATTGGTTCTGCTCGGCAGTGATTATCAAAATATGGGAATCCGATATGGGTGTGGTGATTGCGGCGAAGTGGTTGAGAACCCAGAAGAAAAATGGTTGTGCCGGTCTTGCGGTCGGTTTTTTGGAAAGCTGGATGTTCGGGAACTGGTGCTTTACCGGTATGAGGTCAATCCGGCACAGTTGGCTAAGTTGAAAGTGGAGCGGATACCAAAGGCGCGCGTCCACGAATTCTTGACGCGTGAGGGGTATGAAATCCAGGAATCTGCGCTGGCAACCGGCCGTTCCGGGGCTGAACACCAGATTGACCTGTTGGCGACAAAACGGTCGGGCCCTTTGGAGCATCGGATTGTCGTCGGGTTTGCCAGTGCGGAGAAAGAAGTGGATTCAGAAGAGGTTATTAAGCTTTATGCCAAGGCATATGATGTCGATGCCCAGGACACTATACTTGTGGTTTCGCCCCGTTTGAGTAAGGACGCACAGAATTTTGCCCGCCATTATCACATCAAGGTTTTTGATGCCGAACAACTCAATCACCCGAATGTGAATATTTCGGTGTAGGTCTTCAGATTTCAAATTATGTTTCCGACCCGGCTTGACAGTGCGTAGTTAATAACTACTTTTGTGGGTGACGCGCAGGTTTTTCGTTTGGGCGGCGATTCTGTCGCTCTTCTTTGACCAGGTATCCAAAGTGATGGCATACGGGCTGTTGCACGAGCACGTGCCTTTGCGGGTGTTGGGCAATGTGCTGCGATTCTCGCTTACCTCCAACCCCCAGGGGTTATTCGGGCTGTCTTTCGGGCCGCCGATTATCTATTTCCTGCTTCCGGTTCTGGGCATTGGTCTGGTGGTATATTTCGCGCTCCGGTCTCCGGATTGCTGGCTGGCAACTGCATACGGAATGATACTCGGGGGTGCGATTGGCAATTTGGTCGACCGCGTGCGGCTGGGCTATGTTATTGACTTCATTGATATCGGGATTAGAAGATGCCGCTGGTATACTTTCAATCTGGCAGATGCATTCGTTATCATCGGTATTCTGTTGTTGCTGGGCCGGGAGATATTCGCTCGGCGGAAAGGGATGTCCGGTTGACCCGCGTGTCGCTGAGGCGATTCAGCCGTATCTTGAAAAGATATTCGGCAATCCTTCCAGTGTTCATTTTTTGGCCGCGACTGCTTCGGCCGCCTAGACCCTGAAGATGTGCGAAAGGCAATCACAAGTTGTTATTCTGGAAGAGTAGTTAGATATCGAAGATTACTGTTGCGAGATAACCGTTTGTGGTTGATTCCAGCCGGTACTGGTGGTAGGTAGGAACTTTTATTTCAATCTTCAGACCGTGACGAGCAGGGTCGTAATCCTCGCCATGCAGCCGGGCGGTCAGGCGGAATGGTTCGGTTTCGCTGAATTCTATCAGTTCGGCGCGGGCAACTGCAAAGGAGTGGGCCGAGAACAGAAACAGAAGCTCGCGGAGCCAGTCGAGAAATAGTTCGGCAAGATTAGGGGCGGTGAGTTCAACAATGCGGGTTTTTGTGACTTTCAACTGAGAGCGGTCCAGCATCAGGTCGAACAGGCAGAACGCAGCATTGGTGAAGAGTTCGGCAAGAGTTCTCCCGAAGATTTCAACTTTGAGGTCTGATGTATGATTGAGCTGGCGGTGAGGTGGGCGCAAGGCTCAGCGTTTGACCAGATTCTTGCCGGTGGCGGTATTGCCCTGGGCATCGGCGGTCCAGATAGCGATGATGTTTTCGGCCAGAGGTAATGCCAATTCTTGCCGGAAATTTTCCGTGCATGCATCGAATATTCCATCGGTTGGTTCAACCGGCTGCCAGGAATCGGCATTGACCGAAATCCGGCAACTGGCAATAAGGGAGGATGAATCTGTGACCGAGAAGGTAAGGCGGTTGCCTCTCAGTTTGATGTTTATAACTCGTGGCGGGCTGTTGTCTACGAGAACCGGAAGGCTTACCGTTTGGGTGTTGAGGGCCGATTCTTTCGGTTTTGAAAGACGGTCAGAAGCCACGAGTTTGAACCGGTACCAACCATCGGGCAGAGTTCTTGTATCGAGATTGTATTCTCTCCCAGCCAGGTCGTGACCCGCCTGTTTCCAATTTGTTTCAGACTGCCCTTTGAAGTAAAGCTGGAACTGGAGGGAATCTTGGTCCGGGTCTTCGGCCTCCCAGGAAATCTTCCGTATCGGACAGGCATTTCCTTTTTGCGCTTCCTCAATTGTGGGTTTGGCAATCTCCAGTTTCTTGATGTTCGGCGGCCGATTTGGAATTCTGTAATATAAATCCAGCCGTTCGAGCTTTGGACTGAGATTCGGGAAATCGGTTGAAAGCCGGGCACGCCACTGAATGAACCTGCCGGTTGGAGACGCGATTGCCGAACTGCGAATACCTGATTTGCCGACCGGTCTGATAATTGATGTTTCCTGCCATTTGCTCCAACTGGGGTCTGGTTTTTCCGAACTGCCAGAACGGGTATCAAGTTCAAGTTCGGTTCCGAACGGGACATCGGCCCTGAATCTGACCCGACCAAATTGCGCCGGGCTTTTGCAGTCATGCGGTATCGACAAAATATGGCCCTCTTTGGCAAAGGTTTCGCCTAAAAGATGGACACGGGCAGGATTGGCCGTTCCTACCAAAGTGCCGTCTGAACCAGAGGCAAGAGAAGTTATCCGGGGTTGTGAAGCTTTCTGCAGGAGGGAGTGATGGCCAAGGCTATCCAGTTCATAAATGACGCCGTTGCAGCCGGTTGCCACCAGCAGACCCGATGCATTGGGCAAGATATCAAATACTGTGGAATCCGGACAGTTCCATTTCCACTGAAGAATGCCATCGGAGCTGACGCAGAGAACTGCGCCGGTTAATGTATCGCCGCTATTACCGGCAGGGTTTGTAGCGAGAAAAATCGATGTGCCTTTTTCTGCTATTGCCCGGATTTCATCAAACTGGGTGTCATAGAGGACCGAAACATCGGGATGAGACCGGCCGGGCTTGAAAACAAGCCGGTATACAATACCATCCGGGCTGGTCCCAACAAGCAGTTCCTTTCCCAGTTTAAGCCAGGCCAGTGCGGTGATATGTGACTGAGGAGCAGTGAAAACGAGTTTTCCTCTGCCCGAATAGGAGATTCGATAGAGTTCGCCTTTATCCCCAGTGGCGCAGTATAGTTCGCCTTCTGGTCCTGGCAAAAGACTGAAGATATAGTTCTGTTCCGTATCGAAGAATCGTTCAGGGGGAAAGCTTGGTCTGATGCGGAATATGGTTCCATCCGGCGTGAGGCCGAAAAATACATTACCCCGGCGGTCCGCACAAAGGGCAAGGATTTCGCCGGTTCCGCCGTCAAATACCAGTTTCGGTCTGGCTCCAGGTTCCAGAAGGTAAACCCGGCCGTTGTTGCCGGTCCCGAAATAGCGACGGTTTCGGGTCTGGACTATCGACCAAACCGATGCCTCATCCAGCGATGCAATGTCTTTGAGGCAAGGGGCCAAAGTGATTACCCCTTGTGGAAGGATGGCGATATTCTTGAATTCCTGTTTCTCAGGCAGGATGCTTTCAGTTCCCGGTGTTGTCCATGAACTCATAACCAGGCACAGAAGGGTAGTGATTTCATAAATCAACGGTGCACCTCCAATCTCAGTTCATAAGTGCCGGATATGACTGCATCGAAATAAAACGATTGCTCAAACAACGGACTTTCGTTAGTGGCAAGGACCGGTTCGGTCGAGCCGGACGCCATAATCGTGCTGCGCAGCGACGGCGGGGGTGCAGGAAGTTCTTTGTCGCGCATGGTTATGCCGGGCTTTGGGATGAATCCCGCTACTACCAGTTCGTTTTCTCTTCCGGTATTCTCAAGAAGCTTCTTGAGTCCTTTCATAGTGTTGGGTGAGGCCACCCCAGGTGCCCTGAGTGCCTCGCGCTGCTGGAGTGAATCCCAGGGTGATATTACCAGGGTCAGCCTTCCTGCCGGCGTCGTTTTTGGGAGGACAGTTTTTATGATACGGTCAGTCTTTTTGCCAGCGTAGTCTTCCAGAACCATCGCGACGGTAATGGTGTCACCTGGTTTTGCAACCAGGCGGTCGGGTCGGGCAGAAATGATTCTCAGTTTTTTTCGTCCGGGCACGTATTTCAATTTGAAGACAACCCGGGTTAGTTTTGGTGTCGGAAACCGTTTTTCAAATAGCGCATTCAGCTCGTCCGAGGTATTATGGAAGAGCCGTGAAGCCAGACCTTCACCAGTATAAACATGGTGGACGGTGATGTTTTCCGTGTCATCGAGTGTAATGCCCATCTGTGAGCTCAAGGTCATATCCTCCAGTTTCCCTTCAGTTGAGAAAATAATGTCGGAAAGACCGACCGGTATGAGGATCGGAAGAAGAGTCGGATGTTTCGCTACCCGGAAGTGATAAGTGTCTTCGGTACAACGGGAGTTGATTGCCACTTCGACCGGGGTCATTTCTGGGACCGGACCGATTGTGCCGGCGATTCCAGTCAGTCGGTCCTGGGTCAAGGTGCCGATAGGAATGGTCGGCGAGAAAAATTTGAAAGAGACGGAAAGCGAAGGCAAGATTGAATGGATTACCCCTCCTACCAGTGGCATTTTAACCGAACCGGCCTGGAGCATCGGGTGACCGAAGGCAAGAATTTTCTGGCCCTGTCTGTAGGTAAGTGTCCCGATTCCTGACATTCGGACATCGCCGTCGATCAAACCTACACCGATGGCTGCGCCAGGAATGAGTAAAGAATCCAGGCCGGCGCTGTCCGTCTCTCGGGCGCGTCCTGACGCGGCTATCGGGACAAGTCCGTATTTGGACATAATCGGTTCGATCAAGTCGGCGAGCCCTGGTGTGAATCCGGAAAGTGCCACCGGGATGGGCAGTGGTGAAAATGCGGTTGAGCGGTTTTTCTCCAAACCGATGCCCGAATTTGTTCCGGGCCGTTTTTCCTGCCAGATTTCCAGCATTTCGTTGATTGGCGTGACACCGGCGATAGGCTCTTTTGAGAAACCCCAGGCATAGGCTACTGCGCCAGCCAGTAGGGGCGACGCATGCGTCGCCCCTACTTCCAGATAAATCGGGCTTCCGGACATTCCGGCGATTACACCGGTTTTTTCCAGATTTGCTCCTGAAAGACGGCATAGGATAAGGTCACACTTCGGAGCAATTTTGTGCATGACATCAAGAACCTCGACCTCAAATCTTTCGATTTTGTGGCCTGAGAATACAGTGAGACCGAACCCTTTCATTCCCGGCCGAATATTGTCTACCTGAATGACATCGGCCGCCCGGGCCAGACAAAACAGCAGTAAAGATAGGAGCAACAGGATGATTTTTCTTCTCTTCAATCTCAAGTCTTCAATCACCCTTCCCATTCACTCGTTAGTCCTGTATTTCTCCGTTTTGTTCTCCGCGCATGGCGGCTTCGGTTGACTCCCTGACCCGGGCAGATTCTTTGAAGTTCAGGAAGGTGACGCCCAGACCAAGATGGGGTTTCCGCCAACGCACTCCGGCGAGAAGGCTCATTACTTCAACCCGTTTGATATTCGGATGCCGTGCCAGAAAATTATCACTCAGAAGGTCGTGGAGGTTTTGCCAACCGACAGGGGTGAGCCGGACGGTTGAACCGACAAGCATAATTCCCGTCGCCTTGAGTCCCAGTGATACTGCATCTCGGAAGTAATTTATGAGCGCCATCCGGTTGTGCGCATCTTCCACAAACCAAGCGGATTTTGCTTTTGGGTCGTATGCCAAAAGAACTTTATGTTCGCTGTAAACCATGCGGAAATTGCGCTGTAGTGTTGTTTTGTGCTCAAATGCATTCTGGTAAAAGGATTTCAGAAGGCCAGAGTTATTGATGGTTTCTTTTGCTGGTTTATCAGCAGCGATGTTTCGGAACCCGTAATTTCCCATGATATTAAGGAGGGCATCAGAGCCGTTGAATTTCGGAAGATTTTTAAGCATCAGACCGCAGCCGTACTTGGGAGAGAGCCGGGAGAGTGAGATTTCGAGCATCCTTTCGGTATCAAGCTTGAGTCGGGGCGGCATTCTATACGCCTCTGACTCGGCGCCGGAAAATCCGGGCCTCAAGTTCATCGGTTGCGAGGTGGTTGACAAGCTGGTCGAGTCCATTCTTGCGCAGCCAGTAGTTGCCGTTGCCGATAACGATGAGACCCTGACGCACCCAGTTATAGATGATGCGTTCGTCCTTCATCAGTTGAACATAGGTGCGGAAGTCATCCACCGGCTTCAGGGTGTCTGCGTCCAGGACGAAAGCGATAAGCACGAGTGGAAATGTTTTGATGACGATTTTGAAGCTGGGCGGGAAGTCTCCCTTGGCCGGAAGGACAGAAAGACCTTGGATGTTTGAAGGATTGAGCAGGCGGTCGATATTATATTCCGGCGTGAAGCCGAGCCGGTTGCCGATAACGCCGATGCCGACATTCTGGAGTTCGATGTTCCGGTCTGAAGGTTTCATCAATCGCATCATCCTGATTTTGAAAAATGCTTTTTCCTGTATCGAGAGCAGCTCGCGGAAGATGCAATAGGTCATTATCGAAGCAATACCCTTGCGCCGGTAGTTTTCCTGAACCGCAATGTCCCAGAGTTCTATTCCCTTGCCGGGCGGGTCGCGTTCGACATAAGTGCGGCCGATGCGCCGGCCGTTGATAGAAATAAAAACGCTTGCTGTTTTTTCTTTGATATCGGTAACGATTTCAAGTTTCTGGCCCGTGAGCGGGCCGTCGAGGATCCGGATGTGGGTGTAGTCGAGCCATTCAAACCTCGGACCGATACGGCCCGGTTTCCAGAAGAAAGGCTTTTCGTGGATGAAAGTCTTGCGGAAGAGCGAGGCGATTGAGCTGATAATAGGCAGGTCAGTGAATCTCATTTCCGTTATCTCATCAGATTGGGATTGATGGTTACCGCCTTTTCCAGGGCTTCGACCGCTTTGTTTTTGAGTCCTTTGTCCCGGTAAGCGATGCCGAGGTTGTGCCAAGCACCATAATGTTTTGGGTTCGTCTGCACGGCCTTGCGGTAACTTGCAATTGCGGCGTCGAGCCGGCCTTTCCGATACTGGGCTTGACCGGTATTGTAATATGCATGGGCCAGGGTTGTGGTGTCGGACGACTTTCGACTGAGTCGCACCACATTGCGGTAGAATTTGACAGCTTCGTCGTATTGTCCGGTTTCAAGGTAGACGGTTCCCAGATTGAAGTGAGCCTGAATATAAGCCGGTTTTATTTCGATTGCCGCCTCAAAAGTCGCTATGGCCTGCTCTGCTCGGCCCGAACGGTAAAAGGCAAATCCAAGGTTGTTATAAGCCTCGACATAATCCGGTTTCAGGGCGATTGCCTTCTTGAATGCCTGGATAGCCCGGGGCCAGCTTTTCATCTGGGCATAAGCATTGCCCAAATTGTGATAAGCCTCGGCTCCTCCGAGTTCGAGCTCGAAGGCATGTTTGATTACTTTGACCGCACATTTGGGCATTTGCATACGGATGTAACAAGCTGCAAGACTATTATAGGTCTCGGATGAGGCCGGCGTGAGTTCGAGTACTTTCTTGTAAAGGTTAATTGATTCCTTCAGCCGACCCCCTTTGAAATAAAGAGTTGCAAGGCTGTTATCGGCAAGCGCGAACAGCTCCTCTGTTTTCAGCATGCGGGCCGGGGCGATGGGAACGAATGAAAGTGGACTGGGCCTGGTTACTTCCCAATAGACGCTGCGGTTCTGGATAAGCACTTCCAGGTGAAGAACTCCGGACTTGAGGTGATAGTGAACCGGGAAGCCTAGCTTATTCAGAACTATCGAATCCAGGATAGCAAGCCCAAGCGAATTTCCCACCACACTTTGGGGTCCAAGATAGGCTTCGATGACCTGGGGCAGAAGAAAAGGGGCCCCAGAGCGTTTGGGCTTGAGTGCCCAGAGCTGGTTGCGCACCGCCACGAGGATTTCAAAAAGCGCCTGGAAGCCGGGGTAGGTTTCAACAAACCTGCCAGTGCCGTCTGCCGCTGGGTGGGACGCCTCCAGTGCCTGGAGCACAGAAGGGGCCCGGGTAATCCGGTCGAACAGCTGGTCAATCCGGCCGGCGTACTGCAGAAGCTGTTTCCGGGAACGCACTCGGCCGAGTATCAGCATGCCGTATGCCAGCGCGGTGGCATAGTTCATTGTGTGAGCGACGAGCTTGAGCGCCGAGATGAATTTCTCAGTCGAGCGGGCGATGACACTGGGACGGAGTTCTGGGCAGGTGTAGATTTCTCCGAACCTTTGCTTCTCGGCATTGGGTAGGATTCCGAGTGCGCGAAGGATGAGGCCTTCCCTTTCCTCGACATTGAGAATCAGTTCACCAAGGCGTTCGTGGACCAGGAGTGCCTCGGCCTGGGCCCGGCATATTTCAAGCTGACAAACGAATGATTCGGGGAGGTCTTCGGCCGCGACTTTTGGGTTTTTCCGGTAGGAATTCTCCAGCTTGGACAATCGAATTGGCGGTTCCCAACCACTAAGACGGGCATAATGATTGGCCGGCAAATTTATGGAATAGTGCTTGATGCCGCGCTCAAGCACAGAATCGACCTGGGCTATTGCGTCCCTGACCATTTGCTGGCAGCGCCGTGTCTTTTCAGGATTACTCACCCGCATCCCCGTCGTTGAGGAACGAACGGTAACAGAGGTAACATCCCAAGAGTCGCATATATACGAAAACCTACCCTATAATAATAAAAAACAGATTGAGAGATGTCAAGCAAACTAGTGCCAGTGGTATGTCTGGGTGATGCCTAACCGGCACAGGATGTCACGGTGGACTTTAGTGCTGCTCTTTTTATTCATCTAGTATCCCGGTGGTGAGGCGGCCGCGCAGGAAACGGCCGCTTTTGAGGAGCCGTCGGTGAAAGGAAATCGTCGTGGCTACTCCGGCGATTTCGGTTTCAGCTAAAGCCCGTGTCATTCGGGCGATGGCGCTGTTGCGATTCTGACCCCATGCGATTATTTTGGCAATCAGCGGGTCGTAATAAGGGGGGACTCGGTAACCCGGCAGGAGGTATGAGTCAATACGGATGCCCGGGCCGCCAGGCATCCGTACTTCGGTGATGAGACCAGGGCTTGGTTCAAAATCGGCGTCCGGGTCCTCGGCATATATCCGGCATTCAATGGCATGCCCATGCGGTTTGCCGATGCCGTCGGGCAAATCGAGCTTTTGACCGGCAGCGATTTTCAGTTGTTCTTGAACGATGTCCACACCCGATACTTCTTCGGTTACCGGGTGCTCCACTTGGAGCCTGGCGTTCATTTCCAGGAAATATGCACTGATGTGGTGTTTGTCGTCCTGGCTGACAATGAATTCCACGGTGCCGGCATTTTGATAGCCCGCGGCCCGGGCTGCTGCAATTGCCCATTTATTCAGTTTCTTCCGTAAGGCGTTGTCGACAATCGGTGACGGTGATTCCTCCAGGAGTTTTTGGCGGCGACGTTGGGCTGAGCAGTCGCGTTCACCGAGGGATACGATGTTTCCGTGTCGGTCGGCAAGGACCTGGATTTCTACATGGTGAGATTTGGTAATGTATTTTTCCAGGTAGACGCGCGAGTCGCCGAAAGAAGCTTTGGCTTCTGCTTGGCACATCCGGAATCCGCTTTCCAGGTCACGTTCCCGTTTGATGATGCGCATTCCTTTACCCCCACCACCTCGGGCTGCCTTGACAAGGATTGGGTAACCGAGTTGCTTGCAGACCCGGCCGGCTTCTTTCGTGTCCTTTATTTCCGTTTCCGAGCCCGGAATAATTGGAATACCTGCTTCACTTGCTACTTTGCGGGCCCGGGTTTTGTCGCCCAGAAGCCGCATTGTTGCAGCGGTCGGGCCGATAAAGGTAAGGTTGCAGGATTCGGTTGCCTCGACAAATTCCGGGCTTTCGGAAAGAAACCCGTAGCCAGGATGGAGTGCGTCGCAGCCGGTGATTTCAGCGGCTGAAAGGATGCGGGATACATTAAGGTAGCTGTCAGGTGCGGCCGGCGGGCCGATGCATACCGCTTCGTCCGCGATGAGCACTGGCAGGGAGTTACGGTCGGCTTCAGAATATGCAACTACCATCGGGATACCAAGGTCACGGCATGCACGGATAACACGCATGGCCACTTCGCCCCGGTTGGCTACCAGAACTTTCTTAAACACAGGTTTTCCAACTCATGTTACCCGTTCGACATAGCTGTTGCTGCGGGTATCGATTTTGACCTTGTCACCAACTTTGATGAAGAATGGAACCGTTACTACAAGTCCGGTAGAGAGCTTGGCTGGTTTACCTCCGCCGCTAGCGGTGTCGCCCCGATAGTTTGGTTCGGTTTCAACGACTTCCATCGGCAGAAATATCGGCGGCCGGATGTTTGTCGGTTTGCCTTCAACATAAATGATATCGGTTTGGAGGTTTTCGACAAGGTAAAGTTTCTTGTCACCGATGATTTTGGGGTCCAAAGCGAACTGGTCAAAACTCTTGAGGTCCATGAAATGGTATCCCATATCGTCGGCGTACATGAACTGGCTCTTGCGCTGTTCCCTTTCTGCTTCTTCCAGTTTTTCTTCGGAATCAAAGCTTTCTTCGAGCAAGGCCCCGGTTCTGATATTTCTGATTTTCGCCAGGACCCGCGCCCGACGCTGGGCAGTTCTTGACCTGGAGTAACTCAGTACTTCGTATACTTCACCTTTGTATTTGATGAATGTTCCGGTCCTGAAGTCGTTCGGGGTAATCATGGTTGTTTTTCTTTCATAGTTCAATAATCCGCTTCGGGCTTCTAGTGAAACTCTTGAAGCCGTCGCGGGTGACAAGCACCATGTCTTCAATGCGGACCCCGCCGAATTCAGGTAGGTAAATCCCAGGTTCCACAGTCACCACATCGTTGGGTTTGAGTATTGCTTTGCTTCGATAGGAAAGCGCCGGTGCTTCGTGGACCGCCAAGCCGACGCCATGGCCAAGTGCATGACCGAAATACGGGCCATACCCGGCGTTTCTGATATAACCCCGGGATATTTGGTCAACAGCGGCACAGGCTGCCCCGGGTTTCACCGCGGCCAGACCACGCTTCTGGGCCTCAAGCACGATATTATATACCTGGCGCAAGTCATTGTCGGGTTTGCCTAGAAACACGGTTCTGGTCATATCAGAACAGTAACCTTCATAGCGGGAGCCCATATCAAATGTAATCGCATCGCCTTTCCTAAACTTTCTGTCTGAAGGTTGGGCATGGGGGCAGCCGCCGTTCGGGCCCGAGGCGACAATCGGACTGAACGCATTCTCGCCATAAAGCCCGAACTGGTAAGTAATTTCAGCGGCCAGTTCCCGTTCCCTGACGCCCGGCTTTACGAGTCTGAGCAGTTCCCTGAGGACACGGTCGGTAATGGACTGGGCGCGCTGGATGAGTTTGATTTCTCCCGGTTCTTTGGTCCGGCGCAATTCAATCACCAAGTTTTGAACCGGCACCAGTTTTACCCCTTTGAGCTGGCGCTTGATTGCCTGGAACCTTGCGATGGTGATATGGTTTTTTTCAAGGCCGAGTTTTTTGATGCCGACAGTGTGCTCGACCGGGAATTTGGCGTAGAGGTCGTTATTGCGTATCTGCTTGTGACAGCCTTTTACCTGGGTTCTGATCGCTTCCTGATAGCGGAAGTCGGTATAGAACCAAGCGGATTTCGGAGTGATAAGCATCATCCCATTGGAACCGGTATACCCACAGAGGTACCGGATATTATTGAGGTTTGAGATGACCAGACCGTCCAGGTTTTTCTTGGCGAGCAATCTGCGTAATTTTTTTATTCTGTTTGACACAATAAGCGATTCTATTCCAACGGTTGCATGTGTCAAGCAGGTCTGGTGTCGGGGAAAGAGTAGAATTAGGAAAGTTGAAGCTGAGCTTGGCTCCACCAAATTTTCTGTGAACGACATTTGCCACTTGACAGCCGATATTTCTGGCATAAAGTTCATGAGATACTCGGATGTTCCGGGTAGGTGTGATGGCTGAAACCGGGACTGGATTCTTGGAGCGGTGTGCTTGACAACCAAGGATACCGTGCATAAACTCAGCCGACGAATATGATGTTTTTTCATATGTTCGGATGTGGTTTGTGTAATGTGAGAACGCCGGGTGCAGAAAATAATGTAAAGGAGGCAAGATGAACTTAAGGATTCCCAAGAGCGGTCCCCTTTTGCGGGCGGCCGGACTGGGACTGTGTTTGTTCGTAGCCGTGCTCTTTTTCGGTTGCGGCCGTACGCCCCCTGAGGAAATCTGGGAGCCGGATTCCGAAGATTCTACCGCTGTCGATGGAATCATTCAAGCGAATATGGACCTCTTCCTTTCAGCTTTTAACGAAGCAAACCTGGATACTATTGATAAGGCATTGCCGGGCACGACCGCTACACGGCTGGCAAAGGAAATGGCTGAGAACCCGTTCAAGCAGCGGTTTCGCTGCGATGCGATTCAGCATGAGTTCTTTTCCGATTCGTTTGACCTTGAGTACAGTTTTATAGCGAATCTCGACACGGCCAAGGCAGAAACTACCAATACAGTAACTATAGTAGAAACCATACCGGGTAAATTCCACATGCACGCTTACAGCTATACCCGTTATCTGCGTGACACGGTTTTCGAGACTGGTGAGACACTCCATCTTTACGATTCGGGGTTTAGCGACACCTCAATGATAGTTGTGAAGGAACTCTCTGGCACTTCGACCAACGGCTGCGTCCTGAAGAAAGAAGATGGAAATTGGCAGTTGTGGAAGCTGGCCGGCGGAAGCCGTTTCTACTCACCTAATCCAGAAGATGCTCCTTATCTGGCGTATCTGTATTTGACCAATGGCTCAGAAGAGTATAAGATTACTTTACGGCCCGATACTTCCCAATACGGAATCCAGCGCTTTTATGACCTTGAGGATGAGCTTCCTACCTTTAAGGTTGGGGATACCATCTATGTGCGCGGTCTTGCGACTACGGTCCTGGATGCGGCCAACTACTTTTATTTCGATGGTGTACGCCATGAATTCAAATCCTCGGACAAGATACCGTTGACCCAGGCTGGTATCCACCGTCTCTATGCCGAGCAAATCCCGATCGAGGTGCTCTATGAGATTGGTGGTGATTATTCTTCAGTGGTCTGGGGAATCGCGGTAAAGGTTATTGAATAGGAGGCCAGGATGCATAATCTCAAATCTTCAGTCTTCAATCTTCGACTCCTACTGGTTTTTATCTTTGTCAGTGCCGTTTTTGCCGGCAATACTGGCATCGTTTCGGGTCGGGTTACGGACAAAGGCACTGGTGAGGCCCTGGTCGGCGTCAATGTGTTGATAAAGGGTACGGAACTTGGTCAGGCAACGGACCTGAAAGGCCAATATGAGATAATCAATGTTCCGCCCGGTAAGTACATGCTGGTAGCAACCTATATGGGTTATGACTCGATGGCGGTGACTGGAGTGCGTGTGGTGCAGGACCAGGCGGTTACCGTTGATTTCAAACTATCGGAAACGGTGATTGACCTCGGAATAAGGAAGCAGGTTGTAGCGAAGAAAGTGGAGCTTGTAAACCCGACTACGGTCGTGGTCGAGCGCGTGATTACCGACGAAGAATTCAAACGATTACCAGTAGAAGAGATTGGGGACCTGGTCGGAATGCAGGCGGGCGTGAGCCAGAGCAGGAGCGGAGGCTGGACCCATATTCGAGGCGGCCGCTATGATGATGTTTCCTACTTGATTGACGGCGTCTCGGCACAGGATATGGTTTATGGCACCCTCTGGTCCAGTCCGAAGCCGACAACCGACGCGATTCAATCGGTTGTGGTCGTAACCGGTGGGTTTGCCGCCGAATACGGCGAGGCTATGTCTGGCATCATCAAAGCGGTGACTAAGGAAGGGGGTCAGAAGACTTCAGGCCGGCTTAGGTACCGGACTGACGAAGTTTTCCCGGACCCGGATTACAACTACGGTTACAACCGGCTGACTTTCAGTGTCGGTGGGCCGACACCGCTACTCAACCGGTTGCGTTACTTCCTTTCTACCGAGTATTTCAAGACCGATGACAGCCGCGGATGCCGTTATCAAGTGCCGGCCCCGCGCGGGGAGTATGCGGCCGAAGGTAAGCTGACTTTTCGTATGCCCAAAGGGTTCTTTCTGACGAAACAGGGTCTGAAGTTCACTTTGGACGGCCACCATTCGGTTTACCAGTGGCAGAATTTTTCCAACACCTGGAAGTACTGGCAGCAGGGGCTTTATGCGAACCGGGTGCGTTCATACAAAGGCAATTTCACAGTAAATCATATGCTTAATCCCACAACGGTTTACGAGGCGAAGGTTGGTATGTTCATGACTTCACTTATGCGTTCGGTGCGTAATTCCTATGCGGAACAAGACGACACCACCGGCTTCTGGGGTTTCCTGCGTCAGCACGGTATCTGGGACCGTTACATGTTCCGCGGCGAAGACTGGGTGTTCGACTATGACAAATACGGGGAAGTTTCTGACCTGCATCAGGCGGTTCTTGACTTGTATCGTTCCTACTGGCTCGACCGCGAAGGCAACAAGGTTTATGCCCACTCGCAGAATCACAACTTTGTGACTCCGTATATGCTTATTGATAACCCGTGGGGCGTGGCCGGGCTGTTTGTCACTGAAGGCGACAACCGCTCCTGGCACTATCGGGCTACGAATCACTATCTTGGCAAATTCGATTTCACCAAGACTATAAGCAAGGTGCACGAAATCAAAACCGGAATCCATGCAACCCAGTACTCGATATCGGTATATGAAAACTCATTACCGTGGGACATGAACCCGTTCTGGGATGCGTTCAATTACAAACCGTTGGTAGTTGCCGCTTACTTGCAGGACAAAGCGGATTTCGAGGACCTAGTTATCCGGGCCGGGCTACGGTTTGATTACCTCGATTCCAAGGCTAGGGTGCGTGCATTCCCAGAAAGCCTAGGTTCACAGCCCGAAGTTGCCGACTCAATGCTGCCGGTTGCGACCAAGTACCGGCTATCACCGAGGCTGGGACTCTCCTACCCGATTACCGAGCGCATCAAATTCCGATTCAGTTACGGTCACTTCTTCAAGAATCCGAGCTTTAACAACCTATACACCTATGCGGACAAGAGTGCAGCCGAGCTCCGCGGTCGGGGCAATATCATTGTCGGGAATGCCAACATGTCAGCGGAAAAGACGGTTGCTTATGAGGTCGGATTCGATGCCCAACTCACGGATATATTCGAGTTTGACCTGACCGCATTTCACAAAGATGTATTTGACTTATCAGGCTTACGGATTGTTCAAGCATTACCCCAACCCTACTCGATGTTTTACAATGTCGAATATGCAAGAATTCAGGGCTTCGAGGCGACGATGACCAAAGTGCTTGACCATTACTGGTCACTCCGGGTCGGATACACATTTCAGGATGCACGAGGCACCGCTTCCGATGCCTTTGCACAGTATCAGCGCAACGAACCGTACAAGACAGACTATCCTTTGGACCAAGACCAGCGGCACGCGCTCAATACCGATTTTACCGTGGCGTTTCCTACCGACTTTACCTTTATGCTACTGAGGGACTTCAACGCATCGGCGGTATTCACATACGGTTCTGGCACACCATACACACCCACCGATGTTCAGGGGGTCCCGATGCGGGAAAACTCGGGCCGGCTTCCTAGTATGTCTACAGTGGATAGCCGCCTGTCAAAAGACATGAAAGTCGGAGGGTTTACCCTCACCCTCAACTGTGACATCACAAATGTGCTGAATACAGAACTTATTACCAATGTGCATTCCTACACCGGCAGTCCGAGCAACACCGGCCGACAAATCACCCGATACGAATTCAGCCCGGGCATCGCATTCGGCGACTTTTATTATCACCCCGCTCGCGACTACAACCACGACGGCTACCTCGACCAGATGGAAATGTACGACTCATACGTGCGCGCTTATAACGATAAGAACGGCCCGCCGACATATTATGGCCCACCGCGTAAAATTCGCTTCGGCGTCAGTTTGTCATTCTAAGGAGGACGGATGCTAAACTACAGGAGAGTTTTTTCAGTTGGCGGAATTGTCGTGATGCTGGCAATGCTCCTTGGCGCTGCTGGCATCGGTTGGGCAAAAACCGCGCAGCCGCCTTCCCAAGGCGCGCGTATCTATGATATGAAATGGCTGAATATCAATAAATGGCTTTGTCCTTTCTACAACGATGGCCGATATGGTATCGACATTACCGTTGGCACGGGCGAAGCCGGCGGGAGCTGGCCTCAGCCTTTCAAGAACAAGTATATCTTCGGTGCGGGTCTGTGGTTCGGCAGTCTGAAGGCCCGGCCGGACGACAAGGTGGATACGCTGGTGACATTCGGTTACAACCCCAATTCGGGCGGAACCGAAATGACACCTACTGATGCGGCCCACGCCGAGGAAGGTTCTGGCAATCCGGCCGACCGGGTTTATGTGTTTCCGGGCGATTGGCCGCCGCCAGCAGACAGGTACATACAGGATAGCACTTTGGTGCCACAGGAGAATTTTTCACTCCAGGATATGTGGTGCGTTTATTGTGACTTGGGCGAAGAGAGTCATGTTTCTCCTGGCAAACCGCAGGGTATCGAAATTTACCAGACGGTTTATGCCTGGAATTACCCTACGAATGAGGACATTTTCTTCATTATCTACAAAGCGCGCAATGCCGGTGACGATACGCTCAGGAATTGCTACATGGGTGCGGTGATGGACCCGGATATTGGGGTCCATGACGATGATATGGTCGGATTACTCTTGAATGATTCGGTGCCCGGTGTCGGCTGGGTGAAGAATGTCGGGTATGCGGGCGATGTCGACAATCATGAGGTCATTAACCAGCGGTTACAATGGGAAGAAGGCACGCCCGGTGTGGTTGCCTATAAGTTTCTGGAAAGCCCGAAAGGGCCGGATGGCAAGCCTCTGGGTATGACCGCATTCAAGAAATTCACCATCGACATCGACCCGGCGACTGACCCGGCCCAGTATCTGACGATAGCGGGTTACGATTACCGAACCAGTGTTTATTGTCCTTATGACTCAGTGGATGAGGTAGAGGCAGACAAGCGTTTCGTCCAGTGCTCGGGTCCGTTTGATTTGGCACCGGGTCAGGTGGAGGAACTTATCGTTGCCACAATCGCTGCGCCTTTCGGTGGTGAAGGACAGCCATGGGAGAACCGTGGGATTGATTCTCTGGTGCATCTTGCCAGGGTTGCGAATGCGGCCCAGTTCATCTATGACCAGGGTTGGCTTCTTCCAGGTCCGCCGGCTGCGCCCGGGATTACACTGGTGCCCGGTGACAATTCGGTGCGGATAGTATGGGACAACCTGTCTGAGACAACGCCTGACCCTTATTATGGGAAAGTAGCCCATGACACTACAAGCCCGGGCTGGGACCCGAAGTATATGGAGTATGACTTCCAGGGATATATCGTTTACAAATCTGCCAACGGTTCTGACTGGAGTATTCTGACCCAGTGTGATTTGGCAGATACCATTCCTGCAGATACCAACCTGTGGTCATACCCGCCCAGTGGTGACAGTTCGCTGCCTGACAGCTTGTGGATTAAGATGACCAATTCCGGTTTATCTTACAGCGTGACAGATAACAATGTTATCAACGGCTTTGGGTATTATTACTGTGTGACCGCGTATGACTGGAACTATGTAACGACCGAATGGGATACCACGCAAACACCGCCGGTTCCCATTGCCTGGGACACTTTGATTCTGCGTTCCGGGATAGTGAGCAACTACTCGATGGTGCCGCGCTGGGATGCTGCCAACTATATTGACCCTGAGGTCAGAATAGTGACCGTTACCGGTGATACGGTCAACAACGGGCTTGCATGTTCCAGCGAGGTAGTGATTCCGTTCGAGGTTACGGCTGATACTTACGAGATTCGTTTTCTCGGTCCGGAATACCTTGCCCCATCCGAGTCCAAATACTCCTATTGTATAACCAGACTGACGGATGGAAGCATCGTTGTGGACACGACCGGGTTCAACTATGCGGTAGGCGATACGGTTTCGTTCTCGGTGCCGGTGTTCAACGGCCAGGAGTTGCATCTTTCACTCAACTATGAGACGCCGGAGCAGCCTTTTGATACTATTTATGTATCAGGCGAATATCCGGTCGAGAAAGCAAGGCCTTACAGGGTAACGGCAGGTGAGCAGAAATCGCTCTGGGCGTTTCGCGGTTCTGATTACCGGATTGGGTGGACGACCGACCCTGGTGGTTTCATGACCGCCCGGGTTTACGATTTGACAAACGACAGTATCGAGGTGCCATTTACTCCATTCGATACCCGGGCCGGTGCAAAGGCGAACGGCTGGTGTTTTGTTAACTTTATAGCGAAGGAGCCTACCGATACGCTCAAGACCGGGACGGCAATGCTTTATATCTGCGGTGGGTACTTTGCGCTTAATTACAACGACGAAACCAGTCGGGCCGATGCAGTCGGTGACCTCATCAGCAAGGTCAAGGACGGGGATGTATGGTTGGCGTCCGGTCACAAAACAGAAGGGACTGCGCCTTACTACAATATGTACCAGTTGATTGCGGCTCCGGGTTATTCCAAGACCGATTCGACCTATACGCTCAATGTGAAAGTGGTGCCCAATCCATATATTGTTTTCAACCAATGGGAGATGAATACTTACAACCGGCAGGTGAAGTTTACCCATTTACCTTCGGAATGCACGATTCGGATTTTCACTCTGTCAGGCGACCTGGTCAAGGTCCTGGAGCATAAGCAGGGCGGAGAGCAGCCGCTGGAGCAGGGTGGGACCGAAACATGGGACCTTCTTAACAAGAGCTACCAGGACATCGCCTCGGGCGTCTATGTTTACCATGTGGAGTCCGATGTAGGCGAATGTACAGGCAAGCTCGTATACATCCACTAAGGGAGGTTGATATGACTCGTAATAATATAGATAAGATGATGCGAGTGCTGGTTGTGACCCTCCTGGTGGTGTCGGCAGGCTGGGCTACAGTCTCCAAAGTGGGCACGACCGGTGCAGCATTTCTGAAGATTGGTGTGGGTCGCGCGACCGCGATGGGCGAGGCTTTTGTGGCGCTTGCAGACGACGCCTCGGCTGCTTATTACAACCCGGCAGGCCTCTCCCATGTTGCTCGTCAGATTCAGCTCAACCACGTTGACTGGATTGCCGATATCAACCACGATTATCTTTCGGCCGTTCTGCCTGTCAGCAATTTCGGCACGGTGGCGTTTTCGGTTACCGCGCTGACTATGGGTGACATGGAGCAGACTACTATCGACAATCCCGATACCAAGGCACGCGAGGACGAAGGCAGAACAGTGATGTTCAGCGCTTCGGATTTCGCTTTCGGAGTCAGCTACGCCCGAATCATAACCGAGAAACTCGCCTTTGGAGTGACTGCCAAGGGTATTCAGCAGAATGTTTGGGATTTGTCCGCTTCCGCGCTTGGGGTAGACATGGGCCTCTATTACAATACCGGGTTCAGGTCACTCCGTATCGGCTCAATGGTTGCCAATTACGGAACCCGTCTTGCTTACAGTGGTCGCCAACTGGAGTATATCTTCGGCTGGCCTGATTCCGGCCCAGGTCAGTTGAACGGAACCTATAAGACCGAGGGTATGCCATTGCCTACTGTTTTCCGGTTCGGCGTCGCCTACGACCTGATTGATGCCTCTGCAAGTAAACTGACTGTGGCAGTTGACCTCACTCATCCTTCTGATATCAATGAAACCGTTAACTTCGGGCTTGAGTACGGATACAATAAAGCATTTTACATGCGGGGCGGCTACATTCTCAATGTGGACCAGGAGTATCAGGAAGATATCGGATGGCTCACCGGCCTTTCTGCCGGTGTGGGTATGAACACGCAACCGGCTAAAGGGCTGAAGCTCGGCCTGGATTACTGCTTCCGTTATCTGAAGTATCTCAAACCGACCCACCGTGTGCTTTTGACTGTGGGGTTCTAAGGGTCGGCGAAAGGCAAGTGTATATACTGCCTCTTCGGCGGGGCACCTGAAGGGTGCCCCGCCGGTTCTTAGAAGGTCGGTCAAGACAAAGATGTAAAATGGTTGAACATCAACGGCTGGTATTGTCCGTTAAGGGAGGTTGATACGACTCGTAATATGCATTGCCGGACTGAGCATCCGGTATGGGCTAGAATAATAAGGAAGTAATGTGCTCAGCGGTTGCATGAGAAGAGTGTGGTCTATTGTGCTCGTGCTGGGGATTTGCGGCATTGCACTGGGTGCACAGTGGACCGTTGCAGTGTATATGTGTGCGGACAACGGTCTCAATGACCAGGCGTATCTTGACCTTGAGGAAATGGAAGAAATAGGTTCCACTGATGAGGTGAATATTATTGTCCAGTTGGACAATGCGGCACGCGATACCCATCCGGGATGCCGGCGCTACCGGATTGTCAAAGATGGTTTTGAACCCCTGGGCGAGCTGGGCGAAGTGGATATGGCAGATACTGCGGTTTTGCGTGGGTTTGCGGGTTTTATCAAGCGCAGTTATCCGGCGGAGCATTATTTCCTTATATTGTGGGACCACGGTAACGGCTGGTCTGAAGGGTACGGACCTTCCCGTTTCATCTTTATTGACGAGTCGCACGGCCATTCGATGGGTGTTGCGGGCGGTGAACTGGCGGCTGCACTTCAGTCTGTGCACCAGGCGCTTGGAACCCGGGTGAGGGTTCTGGGTTTTGATGCATGCCTGATGGAGATGATTGAGGTTGCTTGCGAGGGACAGGACTGTTGCGATTATATGCTTGCTTCAGAAGGACTGGTGCCTCTGGATGGATGGCCTTACGATAAGTTTCTTGCGACTTTGGTCGCACGGCCTACTGCTACGCCCGAGGAGTTTCTACCTGAAATGTGCAGTGCTTACATTGAAGCGTATCCGGGCGAGGATATATGTATTTCTGCAATAGATATGCGGCAGCTTGACCGGCTACTGCCCGTGCTGGAAGCTACGGTGCGGGACAGTCTGAACCCGCTTGACCCCGGTTTTGGCCGGGCGCGCTCCACGGTTCAGACTTTTTCCAAAAACCCGGGAAGACCGCCCTGCGTGCACGATGACCAGATTGATTTGATGCAATTCTGGGAACTGGCGGCGGCAGAAGGAACCGGGATACTGCGGTCGGTCCTGGGGCCTTTGGTTGTTGCAAACCAGGCCCGGGGCACAGTTTCTCGTGCCGGTGGTCTGGCGACATGGTTTCCAGATAATTATGTCGAATTCAAGGCTGCGGCAGCATCTTATGCAAAGCTGGGTTTTGTTGATTCAGTGCTATGGCTTCAGTTCTTGAACGCATATTTTGCATCTGATGATGTGAAGCCGACCCAGCCTGTGATAGTCAAGGACAATCTGGGTGGACGGGGGGATATAAGGCTTTGGTGGAACAGGTCGCATGATTTGGCACCGGTAGCTTATAAGCTATATGAGGTGAGTCCGCCGGTCGAGGCGTTCAGGGACGATTGTAACGACCTGGAAGAGTGGAGCGCAATCGGCTGGAGAACGAGCGAACGGGACTATCATTCATTGCCTCGGGCATTCTTTTCCGGGTCTGGTTCGAATCTGGATAATCAGCTCGTGCTGGTGACGCCGTGGAAGTTTCCACACGGCGGGCTTTTGTCCTGCTATGTCTATTTCAGTACTGAGGAAGCCTGGGATTCTGCAAGCGGATTCAAGCGGGATATATGTTATATTGATTGGTCTGAGAATAAACTGGATTGGCATACGATTGACTCGCTTTACGGGTCTGCGCAATACTGGCAGGAATGTAGGTATGTGCTGCCAAAGTCAGGCAGTCTGTATTTGAGGTTCCATTATGTGTCTGACAGCAGTATCAACCGACTTGGATTGTTTCTGGATGATATCAAGGTATATGCATTCGACACGATGCGGACAGTAGCAGAAGCGACCAAGGATACCGTATTTTATATATTCAATGCGCCTTTTGGTAATTACAAGTATTTCGTAACTGCTGCTGATTCCTCTGGTAATGTGTCGATGGCCAGTCAGTTTTACCCTTCAGGCGAGCCGGTCATGGTGGAAACCTGGGCCGAGCCTTACACCAAGCCGGCCCCGTTCCAGGGCAGTTGTGAACTATGCCTTGATTTTCCCGAAGGGGTAGAGCCCGATGTGATGATTTATACTATTTCTGGAATCCTGGTGCGAAAGTTTGAGAATGTTACGAAAAGGGTTCTGGAATGGAATGGGAAGAACGCAGCCGGGCATTCGCTTGCCGACGGGCTCTATCTGGTTGTGGTAAAAGCAAAAGGATTCCATAAAACAGGGAAAATCGCCCGGGTCGGTTTTTAGTATTTATTATTCTAATTCAAGTGTGGTTGAATCTTTTGAGTCAGCACGGCCTCGGGCATGAGTCCAACTATTCGTTCCACTTCTTTGCCGTTCTTGAAGATAATCAGGGTCGGAATGCCATAGATATTGTAATTTCCAGGCGTTTGCGGATTTTCGTCAGTATTGAGCCGACATACCTTTAGCTTGTCATCGAATTTGTCTGCCAGGCTTTCGACAATCGGGGCAACGCTTTGACACGGGCCGCACCATGGTGCCCAGAAATCCACCAGGACCGGAGTTTCTGCTTTCAGGACTTCGGCATCGAAATTGTTGTCGGATAAGTGTTTAATTTCGGCCATTTTCTTTTTCTCCTTTTCTGATTTTGAGTGCCGTGAATGTCATGCTTATTTGACTATCGGGCTTGAGCAAAGATTCTTGAATGCGTTAGCGGGCACAGATAATAATATCTCCATTGCTGGTTGAGATAGTTATAGTTGAAGCGCCGGAACCGATGGTGCCGGTTTTGTGCGTGCGTTCCTGGGTGTCGTATCTGATTGAATTGAAACCGGTAACGGTAATTTCACCATTTGATGTTGTGAGGTCGAATGTAGCTGAAACATCCTGGGGCAAGCGAAGCAGGACTTTGTCGTTTGATGTTTCCAGGATTATTGATTCGGTAGCATCCAGTTTTGCAATGTCGCAGTCGATTTCCCCATTGGAAGTCCGGGCTTCGATACCACCGTGGTGGACCTGAACCAGAACCTTGCCGTTGCTGGTTGAGATGTTTATCTGACCCTGGGTATTCTTGAGGGATACGGCATTATTGCTTGTTGAAAGATTTGCACCGGCGGTCATATTAGTAAGAGAAATCTCGGTGTTGGTGGTGGAAAGGTCAAGATGAGTTGATTCCGGAGAAGAGATTTCGAACTCGGCACCGTAGTTGCGGTTGCCAGAAGGCATCTCGGTATTGATGGACAGTTGGCCGCTGATTATCGTGTCCTTGATTACAACATTCTTGAGGTACTTCTCCGCATCCTCTTTGTTACGGCCATAGCAGCGCTTTGTGATATGAGCGGTGATGTTCGGTTCCTCAGCAGCGCAGACCGTGATGCCGCCGTTTTTTGTGCTTGCCGAGATGCTGCTGATGCCTTCTGCCGGCCAGGTGCGGGTTTCAGGTACTTCCAGTCTATAGGGGTAAAGACAGCCGGTTACCAGGATAGCGATTGGGAAAAAGATGCCGATGCGTTTGTTCATCATGGCTCCAGGTTAGTGAATACCGCCGGTTGAACTGCCCATCTCGGGCGCAGGCAGTATCAGGATTCCGGCAGAAAAGAACAGGCCACCCACTTTGGTATTCGGGGTATCTTTAAGTTTTGCGCCATTGGACAGATGCCATGTGACTGATAAAGGTGAGTAAATGTAGCCACCGCGCAATGTCAGGCCATACCTGCCGCTGGTGGCAGGCACAGACAGACCGATTTCAAGTGCTGCCAGACCAGCGAGTTTCATGCCGGAGGAGATTGTGGCGTTCTGACCCGGTTCGGAAAGTAGTGTGTCCAGATTGAGGTCACCGGTTTGTGCCCTGATACTGAATGACTGGTTCAGGCCGCCGGCACCGACCATCGGCACAATAGTTAAGAATTTCACCGGTGCGATTTT
>Ga0209121_10001335_pt1 | contig 25805 bp, 26 predicted proteins | sample Cruoilmetagenom3_FD_187292 | JGI IMG/M metagenome (GOLD analysis project Ga0209121, IMG submission 187292) | Oil polluted marine microbial communities from Coal Oil Point, Santa Barbara, California, USA - Sample 3 (SPAdes) (version 2) | ecosystem: Environmental > Aquatic > Marine > Oil seeps ... | reverse complement strand
CCCAACATCTATCACAGTCGTACCGGGCCTAACCATATCGGCCTTCAAAAACTGCGGAGATCCAACCGCAATGATAAGGATATCAGCGGTTCTTGTATATGATGCAAGATTTTTTGTCTTTGAATGACAAACGGTTACAGTAGCATCTACACCCTTTTTTAAAAGAAGCAATGCGAGAGGCTTGCCCACAACATCACTTCTGCCGAGTATGACAACATTCCTTCCCGCTGTTTCTAAATTGAATTCCTTGATTATTTCTATTACAGCACCTGGAGTTGGCGGGGTATATATTACATCTCCTGTAACGAGCCTGCCAAGATTTTTATCCGTAATGCAGTCCACATCCTTTATTGGATTTATAATATTCCTGATGCCTTTCTTTTGAAGGGGAAGAGGTATCGGTCGTGAGATGATAATCCCGTCTATATCATTATCCTGATTGAGGGTCTCTATAAAGGAGACAGCATCGTGGATGGATATATCCTTCAGAATTTCTTTTCTGACCCTTACTTTTGTCTTTTCTGCTGCTCTTTCGATACTCCTGAAGTATGAAAGCGTAGATCCGTCTTCTGAAAAGCCAACACAACACAGAAGGGGGGGTTTTTTACCACCCCCGCTCAACGCCACAATCTCGTTTTGCAATCTGTTACATATATTCTTCGTTTCAAGAATCATAATTTGACGTCAAGAATATGCAGGGCTAAAGCCCTGCCCTACGTTTTCTTTATTTCTTGCTAGTTTCTATTAGTCCAGTTCGTTCAATAAAATAAGCGATTTTTAGCAGGGTTCCTTCTTCCAATCTCCTGCCTACCAGTTGAACTCCTACCGGAAGGCCATTTCTGTATCCTGCAGGAATTGATATTGCGGGGAGCCCGGCAAGTGACACAGAGACGGTGCACAAATCAGACATATACATACTGATGGGGTTGGTTATTTTTTCTCCTATTTTGAATGGCAATGTGGGCGATGTCGGTAAAAGCACTGCATCCACTCTTTTCAGTATCTCCTCAAAATCTATCCTTATCTTCTGTCTTGTCTTTATTGCTTTTTCATAGTATTTATCCTTGTACCCAGCACGCAGACTAAATGTTCCAAGCATAATCCTGCGTTTTACCTCTTCACCGAATCCTTTGTTTCTTCTCATTTCATACATCTCCCTGAGCGCATTATATTCATCCTCTCCTGTCCAACCGTATCTGATGCCATCATATCTTGCAAGGTTGGAGGATGCCTCAGATGTCGCAATTATATAGTATACAGGGATACAGACATCAAACCCTGCAATATCAACATCCTCCAACTGGATACCAGTGGATTTAACTCCATCCGTAAATTCGTCCATCACATCCCTCACATCCTGTTCAATCCTCTCCATCAGCTTTCCCCTTACAACCCCGATTCTTATATTCTCCATACCCTTGGTTAATTCATAGTAATATTGAGGCACATCTTCAGGGAGTGATGTAGAGTCCATAGGGTCAAACCCTGCTATTGCCTCCATTATTATAGCTGAATCAACCGCATTATGGGTGATAGGTCCTATACAATCAAGAGAAGACGCAAACGCCACCAGTCCGTATCTTGAAACCCTTCCATATGTAGGCTTCAACCCAAATACGCCACAAAATGAGGCGGGTTGTCTTATAGACCCTCCTGTATCAGAACCAAGTGCAGCGACAGCTTCAAGTGCGGCAACTGCGGCGGCAGAACCTCCGCTTGAACCACCCGGAACATACTCACTATTGTGGGGATTTTTTGTAGAGGTGTAGAACGATGTTTCTGTAGAGGAACCCATCGCGAATTCATCGAGGTTGGTCTTCCCGATAATAACTACACCTCTATCTTCCAGTCTCTTTACAACGGTTGCAGAATAGGGAGATGTAAAATTACAGAGCATCCTCGAACCGCAGGTTGTACTGTGTCCTTCAACGCAGATGTTATCCTTGACTGCGATAGGAATTCCTGTCAGAATATCTATATCCTTTCCCTTTTTTATTTTTTTTTGTAACTTTTTTGCTTTGTTATATGAATCTTCCTTGAAGAGTGTTATGAAGGTATTGAGGGAATTTCGTTCTATTTTCTTGTATGCCTCATCTAATAATGTTTGTACCTGTATATTCCCCTTCTTAAGGGAAAGATGAATATCCGGAATGTTCAATGCAAGAAGGTTTTTCATTGCTATATGACCTTTGGTACCCTGTAATACCTTCCTTCTGATGGCCTTACAGGGTTATAGTCAATCCGTGCCTCATCCTTTCTCAGGGGTGTATAGTGTTCTGCACGTTTTGTATCGCTTGCCTTATATTGGGGAATAGTACTAATCGTATCCATATAGGCGAGAATTCTGCCAAATTCATCGGCAAACTTTTCTATCTTGTCCACGGGTATTTTTATATTTGCGAGTTCAGAAATATTTTTTACCTCTTTCTTTAAGTCCATTTGTTACTCTCAGTCTAAGAAACTATAATTTATAAGATTATATTCCTTATCATTTATAATTGCCTTTGATAGCCCTATACCTTTCTTATACCATTCCTTAGATTCTACTGTACTGTCCTCATTTCCAAATTGATGGGATGAGAAATTTATCCGGGTGGTGCGTTCAACTACATAACAGTCTCCCGAATGTTCAACAATTCTACCCAAAATATGGACAGAGAAACAGATTTCATCACCGAATACAGTATCATTCACCGTGTAAGTTTCATCCCACTCATCACCGGTGAGAAGATGTCCGGGCAGGTAGTAAGTCCATAAAAAGAGGGTGTCTTCTTTATTTCCATTGTTTATTGTTGTAAGAAACAGCCTATCTATTTCCTGGACACCCTTATAAAAAAATTCCTCCCATATCCCTGTATATAGAACATAGGCATACCTTGACGCTATCAGTCTTGCTTCACCTCCATACGCCTCAATGGTGTCACCGTCCGAGGAATAATACCACAGGCATTTCCTGTCGATTGGAAAGTAGTCAGAAGCGATCTGTTGCAGAAGATTACTCTCTTTACATCCTGAAAAGATTAAAAGTAACACCAATCCCAATCCCCTGAGGTATCGAAGTGTAAAAGATGTTTGCATAGCCTCCTCCATTACCCAATGGTATTAAAATTCCCATCAGAAGTCCAAATCCGTTTTCACTCTCCTCTCCTTCACCTTCTTTTGCAACTATGATGTGGTATGCTGTCTTAAGCTCAAATACCTTGTATTTTACTCCAAATATAGCACGGTATATATTGATGTTTGACGGCGGCACTCCAAGAGAAGTAACCCCTATTCCAACTAATGGTTTGATGTCCCTGCCCCCACATATAGAAAAATCCAGGTAACTACCTGTAGGTAGTTCGTTGCCTATTTCACCGAGAGGAATTTGCATCCCTCCACCAGTATATATCTCCATAGAGGCACAAAAGGCAGGCACCAAAAGAAGGGTGAATAGTCGGCGATTGTAAAACATATTTATATAGAATATAATCCCGCTAACAGACTAACTTTTTAATTATAACACAAATTACAAAAAAATGCAAGTTTTTTTCTTGACAAAATAATCTTTTTATGATATACTATTGATTGTATCTTTACTTACTACTTCTCTGGGGTTAAGGTCTTGGAGATACTGAAGATTTTGAAAAGGGGGAATGTATGAGGAGGTTTCCATTCTTGGAAATCCTGATAGTTATACTCGTTATTCTACTGGTATATCTACTGGGTAAACCGCAATATACTGCCGCAAAAAGAAGTACAAATGATTATACTGTTTATAGTAATATGTATACATTAAAGGCTGCGGTGGAGAACTATGCCGCTTACAATGTGGGTACCTTCCCTACAACTGCTTTCCAGATACAGGAATGTCTTTCCATACTTGGTAAGGAAATTATAAATCCTTACACGAACGAGGAGATTCATTTCCCCGAGATCGTGATTTCACCTGAGGGAGATACCACCGTTACAGAGGGGGATGTGATAATATTCACCTACGACTTCAAGGAGGAACCGAAAGAGATAAACGAGGATTCAAAAAACGGCAGGATGAGGGGAATGTCTGGTGGACTTGCTTATGGTTATTATATTCCACCCGGAGATAGTGTGGCAAGGGTATACGGTATAATCGGATTTGATGGCAATGGAAATCCTATTGCTGACCGTACCCCTGCAGGAGTAATCGAGTTAAGGGTACTGGTGAGCTCGTGATAAAAAAGCAAAATGTAAGTTGGGACACAGAACCGGCTCTTATTCAATCTTTTGCCAGACTAACAGTATATAGTATGATCATCTACATTAGTTTGCACTAACCCGCCACAGGTACATGACATCCCTCTGGATATTAAATCAATTTTATCTACCAAGAGTAGTATATAAGAATTATGTTTTTCCGGCGAAAAAAACCAAGACCCGAAGTAAAAAAAGAGATTCCAGACGGACTCTGGATCAAATGTGACTCATGTGGAGAGATACTTTACAGAAAGGAACTCGCAAAGAGGCTATGGATATGTGAAAAGTGCGGGTACCATTTTAAAATAGATTCAAAGAGATATATATCCCTTTTGACGGACGAATTTAAGGAACTCTTTTCTGAGCTTTCTCCTGCAAATCCGCTCGGGTTTGAGGACTATATCGAGAAGCTTGAAAAAGACCACAAGAAGACAGGGTTAAAAGATGCTATAATATCCGGAGAGGCGAAGATTGGGCATTACAGCGTTGTTTTCTCCTGTATGGACTTCTATTTCCGAGGTGGAAGCATGGGATCTGTAGTAGGAGAAAAGGTAAAATTGGCCATCCTTCACGCTATAAATAAGAAAATTCCCCTCGTTGTAGTATGTGCATCAGGAGGGGCAAGGATGCAGGAGGGCATATTATCGCTTATGCAAATGGCTAAAACATCTGCTACACTAAGTCTCCTTGCAGATGCGAAAATTCCCTATATAAGTGTATTAACAAATCCCACAACAGCCGGTGTTATGGCATCCTATGCGTCGCTTGGAGACATAGTCATTGCAGAGCCGGGTGCGTTGATAGGATTTGCAGGGCCAAGGGTTATAAAGGATACCGTAAGGGAGGAACTGCCACCCGGTTTCCAAACAGCGGAATTCCTGTTGGAACATGGGCTACTGGACGCAGTGGTTCCAAGAGACAGATTGAAGGAGACGATAATCAAAATACTTGATTTTTTCAACAGTTGACGTAAGAAACAACCACTAACCTGCTTGACGGTAGGCAGGGGCACCAAGAACACCAGAATTTATCCCAGATAACGCCTTAAAAATGACTAATGACCAATTTCTAATGTCTAATCAAATCCCAATGACTAATGACCAAATATGTGTGAGAGACATCTCGCGTATGAGCCGTATGGCCTGGTGCCGATAATCGAGGTCGGCCTGCCTGCCGGTAGGCAGGGAGACCTCTCCCACAAGTTGATCTCCAAAGGTAGGGATCTCCCACAGCAGAAGGCAAAGGATAGATACCAAGAGATCATTGGACATTCTGGCATTAGATATTGATTAGACATTTGTCATTAGAAATTAGACATTGACCTCGTTATGACTTTAAAACCGAACATTGCAAAGGCTATTATATTTAGACTGGGTGAGTCTGGAACCCCTCCGGAGTTTGGGTTGGATTCATTTACCGTTGGGCTTGAGCCATATCTCTCTGTCCTTGAGAACGAATATCTGGATTCGATTCTTAAGATGGGAATGTCCACATTTAAACTTGTCGTTGGCTCATACGGTGGTGGGAAAACACACTTTTTATACTGTGTCAGAGATCTTGCATGGCAGTGTAGATATGTAGTGAGTTATATTCCCCTCTCTCCTACGGAATGCCCATTTGACAGACTCGATCTTGTCTATAAGAGAATTATCCAAAATCTCACTTGTCCTCCATCGTCTTTTGAGAGTCTTGTGAACCCCACAGATAGAGGTATTGAAGCGCTCTTACGGGTGTGGTATGCAGATGTATCCGAGAAACTTGGAGGCAGAGAAGAGAAGGATGAATATTTGAAAGGGCTATCCGGAATTGAGAGCACGAGCTTTCTTCTCGGGATAAAGCATAGTTTCATAGCATTAGATAAAGGAGATGAGGAAGAATTCAGTGATATTATTAGATGGTTCGCTGGAGAGTCTATAGAGGACTTATCCAGATTTGGCGTCACTGAAAACCTCACGCAACAGACTGCATTCAGGTTTCTTCGTTCTCTTCTTCAATTTATGAGACTTATAGGGTATTCAGGTACCGTTCTCCTGTTTGATGAGGCAGAACGGGCAGTATCAATAGCCGGTTCAAAGGCGGAGAAAAAAGCACTTGACAATCTCCGTCAGCTCATAGATGAGTGCGGCAATTCAAGATTCCCGAGTTCTATGGTGCTTTATGCAATTCCAGATGTATATCAACTTCTCGACAAACGGGGAGATGTATATGAGGCATTAAAACAGCGACTTGAGGGAATATTCTCTACAATAAATCCGTCGGGTGTGAGAATAGATCTCGAGCAGATTGGTATGGAGCCTACCGATTTTTTAAGAACAGTTGGAGAAAGATTGGGAAAATTGTATAAGAATGCCTATAGTATGGATATTAATGACTACGCTATCAAGCATTCAGCAGAGGTTCTTGCAGAGGCGTGTTACAGGGAGAGGTACGGGGATATTGGGTACCGCAGGATATTTGTAAAAACCTTTATTCAGGCATTACATTCACTGAGAAGCGACCCCCGCAGGATTTTAAACGAAAAACTCGCAGAGGCACTTGTAAGGGGAAATATAAAATCAATAGAAAATGGGGATAGAGAGATATCAGACAAAGAAGAATATTAAAAGTGTGACCCATCCATTCTTCGGCAAGGGTGAGGTTCTGGGGAAGAGGTGGAACGGACAGGAGCTCCTTGTTCACTTCCGTATAGGAATAACCGTGTGGATTCCAGTCTCCAGACTGTCAGTAGACAGAAAAAGAGAAATTAGAACGCCGGTTGTGAAGAGGCCTCCCAGAATTGGTGACTACGGAAAAAGAAAGATACTGGAGGCATTCAAACTCGGTATCGTGCCGCATAGGAGTGTTCTTGATTTTACATATGGCAGGGAAGAAGAGGTAGAGAAGATAAACAATGCCCTTTTAAGGGCAGGAAAGAAGGGAGGGGGATGTGTAATAGTAGAAGGTGAATACGGTGCGGGAAAGACCCACTTCCTTGATTATATATATCTTTATGCATTAAATGCGGGATTTGCTGTAAGCAAGGCTTCTCTGGATCCATTCGATGTTACGCCGTATAAACCAAGAAGAGTATACAGAGAGCTCACATCGTCCTTTCTTTACAGAGACGGCAAAGAAAAGGGATTCAGGGATTTCGTATCAGAGGTTATCAAGAGTGATATTCTTAAGGATAACAGGTTCTTTTGTCCATTTGAGGGTATGGATACTGTAGATGAAGGGCTCTGGGAGTGGGTAGAGGGCGAACCTAATCCCAGATGGTGGTTATCAAAGAGCAAAAAGACAAGAAGACTTCCATTGCTCCCTTCATTTTCCACATCGGCGGATAATTATTGTTATATTTTGAGCTCTCTTGGTTGGGCTTCAAGGAAACTGGGCAAGAAAGGACTTGTTGTACTCATAGATGAGGCAGAAACACTGTTTCATCTGTGGTGGAAAACGGTTGCTGTGGAAAAGGGAATCAATCTTCTGAGGGGGCTTGCCCTCACGGCATTGAACCGTTTACCTGACAGTATTGAGGGAAGAATTTTCAAAGATGAGGTAATAGATGCTACTGTTGAGGATCTTGGAGAGATACGGGTTATACACAGAGGGATCAGGAGTTGTATGACGCCGTATATCTACAGGAAACCGTCGGGTATATTTCTGGTACTTGCATTTACCCCCACGGTTGCATCCATATACAGGGATGATATTCTTGAACTTCTCGAAAGGGGAGTGGAATTTATATCACTAAAGAGATTGCCGAAGAGTGCGTATGACGAGATGTTTTACAGACTTGTAGATATATACAGGGCATCCTTCCTTAAAATCAGCATGACTGAGAAGAAAACGGAGGAGTTGAAGAGGATTCTCTTACCATTTTCAGAAAGGGGGATAAGAACATTTCTGAAGGCGACAATAGATGCCCTTGATATCATCCGTCATTATTCCGACGTGGATCTACAGAGGCTATTGAGCTGAGAGACAGTAAGGTAGTCGGCAGGAGGGAAGAGAGAAGAGGAAAAATGACGAATGACGGATGTCATAGATGTCCGTAGATGGCGTATGTCATTGTCTTTATTCCTTCTATTACCCTCGGTCCAGGTCGTAAAAGCAGGTTCAGGTCTACATCTTCTATAATCCTGCCGTTTTTTACCGCCTCTATCTCCTTCCATCCTATCCGTGTTTTGGGATCTGTGCCATTATCGTGTGCTATTATGATAACATCTGGATTGCTGTTTACCACAAGTTCCTGTGAGATGACAGGATAGGGAGAATCTATATCAGATGTTATGTTTATGCCTCCTGCCTCATCTATCAACTCGTTTATGAAACTTCTTTTTCCTATGGTTATGAGAGGATTTTCAGATAGTTCAAAAAATACGGTTCTTTTTTCCTTACGGACATTCGCTAATTTCCTGATCTTCTCCAGTTCATTTTTCAATGAATCTACAAGTGTAAATGCTTCATCTTCTTTGCCGATTATGTTTCCTACCTCTATAATAGCACCGAATGTCTCATCTATACTCTTTGGCGTAATAGTTATGACCTCAATACCGAGACTCTCGAGAGGTTTCTGAAATCTTTCCTGTTCACCACTCTCAATGAATACAATATCAGGAGAAAGTGCGTATATTCTTTCGAAATTCGGCGACGAAAATCTTCCCATTATGGGTTTATCAATATCTTCTGGATACCCTTCAGGATCAACAACTCCAACGAGGGCGTTTTCTCCACCGAGCGCGTATACGATTTCTGTCACACTAGGGACAAGTGAAACAGTCTTTGGTGGTATACTTCCACCGCACAGGCAAAGAGGAGAGAGAAGGATACAGAAAGGCAATTTTTTGATACTATAAATCATTTTTATTTCTTATACATTATTTTTAGTGTTCCCAGCCCACCGTATATGTGCATCAGCAGTTCGCCGTCTGTTCTGCCAAAGTTTTTTGAGGTGTACCAATTGTCTTTTCGTATGAGTCCCTCTGCGGAGGTATATAAGACACCATTAGTTTTGAGCCTGATCCCTGTCTCGGGAGGAAGAATTAGTGTCAGTGTTGCTATACCCATTTTTATCTCTGCATCGGATCTTCCATTATACACTCCTGTCATATCCAGGGTTGCTATGCCTGCGTTCAAATCAAAGTAGAATCTCTCAAAATTTAGATACCCCAATCCCTTTGTATTCAGTCTTGCAATATTGCCGTATATCCTTATCTCTTCACATGTTATAGGATTTGATTCATCAATTGATAAAAAGGTGTTTCCTATACCGAGAACAAGATGCAATTTCCCTACTTTAATACCCGATAGATCTATTCTGCTTTCAGAGGATGTGTATATGCGAAGAGAGAGTGGAATATGAGGTGCAAGATATACTACTGCGGAGTCCTCGCCAAATATAGAGTTATTTTTCTGTTCTGAGGAAAGCCTTATCCTGCATACACCTTTTTCCCTTTTATATTCCATATTTGGGGAGATGCGTTCTTTATCGTACGATATGCAGGCAGAGAGTATAGAGTTTTTAATCCCCTTTTTTATAGCGAGCTTACACCCTGAGAGTTTTATCTCTACCTCGGCACTTGTGTCACCTTTTCTATACGGGATATTCTCCTTGAACTCCGTCCCGATAAGTAATATTATGATGAGGATCGAGGTCATTTTTTCAATCTCCTGACTTTATTATCATTTTCCCGCCGTCTTTCTTATTTCCTACTGTCTTGTTTGGGTCTCTTTTTTGTAGAGTTTATGTGGGCAATGTTAATGACGGATCTGCCTTGAGGGAGAGTGGCGAAAATTCACCCCTTTCAAGATGGAATTCTGCGCACCTTGCCACCATTGCGCCGTTGTCCGTACAAAACTGTGGAGATGGAAAAACTATTCTGCATTCTTTTGCCCTTTCCTTCAGTTTTTCTCTCAGTCTTTTATTCCTTGCCACGCCTCCGCATACACCAATTGTTCTTATATCTAACTTTTCTGAAAGCATAAGTGTTGGGATTATAAGTGAGTCTATAGATGCTTCCTGGAAAGACGCGGCAATATCAGGAATATCCTTCTTAGATGGAGGATTTTTCCTTATGTAATACAGAACAGCGGTCTTCAATCCACTGAAGCTGAAATCGTAACCATTCAATTTTGCCCTTGGAAATTCTATAGCATCGCCCCTGCCTTTTTCTGCTAATTTTTCAATCTCCTTACCTCCCGGGTACGGAAAACCAAGCATGCCGGCAACCTTGTCAAATGCCTCACCGCAGGCGTCGTCGAGCGTGCTGCCAAATACCTGGTATTTCCCTTCACTTTCCATCAGAATAAGTTCTGTGTGTCCTCCCGAGGTTATGAGAACTATAAGGGGAGAATTTATCTTTCTTTCTATGAAAAGGGAGAATATATGCGCCTCAAGGTGATTTATCCCTATAAATGGAATCTCAAGCGCCAGAGAAATGGATTTTGCAAAGGATATTCCAATAAGGAGAGAACCAACCAGCCCGGGACCATATGTTACACCAACACCTTCTATCTTGTGTAATGAGACATTAGCCTCTTTTAGTGCCTTTTGGATAACAGGAAGTATATTTCTTATGTGGTCCCTTGATGCTAACTCTGGAATGACACCACCATATTTCGAATGCTCAATCTGCGAAAACACCACATTTGAAAACACCTTCCCGTTTTTTATAACAGATACAGATGTATCATCACAAGAGGTATCTATACCGAGAACTGTCATGGGGTAAAGAAAGTTATAGAGAAGGAATGTGACTTTCAGTCTTCTGTATTCGTGCCAAAATAAACTACCACAAAAGTGGGGTCGCAGATTATGTCGGGTGGAAGGTCAAGAGAGATTTTTTTTCTTGCAGGTAATTGTGTAGTATCAACTGCGACCGCTTTTGTATATATGTGTTTTATCTTCTTGAATGTTTCCATTCCTCCTCTGCATCTTATAGATTCGGGTAATACTTTTATATCTTTTATAGTAGGTTCTATCACGGGCAAGACAGGTAGGTATTTCTCAACTAACTTATCAACCCTAACAAGAAAAGGCTTACAGCCTATAGAGATTATAGAAACATCTGACCAAGGAGGAAAAATTACATTCTTTTCTCTTATATTAACTCTTGTCCATCCCCTGTCGGTCTCCAATCTGTAATTTATCGTGGGTCTACCCCAGAACCGCAGTCTCAGGATGTCAACGCCTTTGCCTTTGACAGTTAATATCACCTTTTTTAAGGGGGTTTCAGCTACAAAGACACTGTCATTTTTTGTTTCAAAGAGTAAGGGGACTTTAAAATTTATCTGATATTCGTTCTGCAGCACGACATAGAGCCATATAAGCAGAGCAAGAATCCCTGCAGATAGCTTGAGGGGAAAATTGGACTGTATAGCCTTCCATATCCTGTTCATCAATATAAAAATGTTGAGACAGAAATCCCTTTTTGCCTGTAAAGACAACTGGGGAGCAGGGATTCGAACCCCAATACCAGGATCCAGAGTCCTGTGTCCTGCCAGTTGGACGACTCCCCACCTTGGGTTAAATAATTAGTTCCCGATTAAAACCCATAAGGAGAAAGGGAGAATAGCCTGTTTTTCTCCATCTCTCCTTGTTTTTTATTGGACACCGATAACCCTTATGTGACTTCGGTGTTGTTGACGTATAATTTAGGATGAAATTTATAGCGGCGGAGGGACTTGAACCCCCGACAAGAGGATTATGATTCCCCTGCTCTGCCAACTGAGCTACGCCGCCTTAAATACATTATAACATAAAAACAGGACAAAGTCAAGCAAAAACACGAGCCCTTTTTTTCATAAATATGATAGAGAGTAGAAGGAAAAAGGCAAGGAGACCATAGCCACCAAGAGATTCTGCTGCTCTTGGATAGCCTCCGTATGATGAGTATGTTCCTCGATAAATCTCTGTTCCAAAGAGAACCAGAAGGACGAGTGGGGCATAGTCAACTATGTCCAGCCATAGTATACCAGCGTTAGTAGCAAAGAGAAGCCCTATCCCGAGTCCAATAAGACCAATTGATAAGAGAAGAGGTGTTCTTCTTAAGCGCCATTTATCTATTATTCCGCAGGAGAACGCCTCTACGAGTGAGAAGGCGGAGTCTATACCAAGGAAGAAGAGCATAAGAAAGAAGAGAACACCGAAAAGCTGGCGAAAAATAGGAAATTCATTTATTATAGTAGGGAAGGTTATAAATGCAAGTGGTATGGATGAGGAAATAATTTTATCAATGGGTATTCCTTCTGTATATGCATAATATCCGAGCGTTGAAAAGACTGCAAAACCGGCAAGAAACGCAGCGCCAGCATCTGCAAGTGCTATTATGAGGGCATTATTTGCAATGTCTGACTTAGGAGGGAGGTATGAGGCGTACGCCATCATGATGCCGAACCCAATGGAAAGGGAAAAGAAGACCTGTCCATATGCAGCCAGCTATACATTACCCAGGCCAACCGCTGAACCAATAGAGGCAAGAATGAATGCAGTTCTATTATCCCATTTCTCTCTTTGCATGCTCTTTTATTTTATTACGCCAAGCCAGTCATGGAGAAGAAACTGTAGCCTGCCGATTAAAAGAGAGACCCTTGCCATAACCGTGTAACCGAAGGAGGCGCCGAATGCAAGCATTATATACCATATACCTACATTTGCAACTTTGCCCATAACCCCTTTGTGTTCAAGAGAGAAATAAAAATACAGAAGGGTTGTAATTACACCGATGACCATTATTATATTACTTATCAAGAGAAAAGGAGGCAATCCGGGAGAGACAGCAGTAATGGTGCCCTGCATATGTTTGAATATATAGCCCTCAAAACTTCTCGGGATAGATATTCCGCATGTAGACCCCATGATGAAGGCAATAGGATACCTGATAAGCCACGAGATCTTTTTAAAAAATATGGCAAAGGCAAACAAGCCGAGTAAAGTGGGAAGTAAGACATAGTATTGATGGTTAGTAACTATTGGTTCCCATACTCTTGGCATGAAGGAGTTATGATATAGTATCGATATTGTGTATCCAACTGATACACCAACAAAGAGATGTTCTGCGAACTTATAAAACGGATTATCCCTCCATAGAAACGAAAATGTGCAAAGTGTAAGAAATGCGGCGAACCATACCCATGGGTTAGAAGACATCAATCCTCCTTCATCATAGTATTTTTATCTTGTCTTTTTACTTAAATTAAAATAAGCGATATTGCCAATAATTATCAAGACAATCATAAGTATATGCACAAATGATTGTGCATCCATTCCCATGGCTGCTATCTTTCTCGTGCCCTTCTTCGTATATCCACTTGCTTCAATGAGATCTTCATACTCCGCTGCCCCCTTGAGCCCACCAAGCATACCCACAAATTGCCCCGTTTGGAGCCACGAATAATATTCTGCGGCGGATACGGCAGTGGTTCCCACACCGATCTTGACGTGGTAGCTGGTGCCCACGAGTACTGCCCATGACTGCGGTAACGCGGAAGCTGATATTGATACAACGAGCGCGACATCGTCATAGTTTCTTATATGACGCATCATCGGTAAGGAGTCAAGTGAAACACCATAGTAATCCCTGCCAAAAGTCCTTTTTATATCTTCACCTATAGACAGCATAACTGCCGTGACTCCGGGGACATAGGGAAGAAAGACGAAGTCTTCACCACTTTTTGCTCCATAGTCGTCCTTCACATTTGAGAGTGCCATATCTATCATTCCGATATATGTTGGGTATAATCCGAGACAGAGGACATTTATATCTTTGAAAAAGCAGTGTCTCAGGATTGCCTGTGCCATTGGCAGGAGTTCAGGAGCGGTGGATGGGTCAAAGTCAAATGATATGAGAACCGCTGGGCCATCCGAGGGAATCTTATCTATGTAATCAAACAGTGCCTGTGTATATGGAGTTGTGAATGTAGGCAGTCCTATAGGACGTATAAGTGGAATTATCACACATATGCCGACAAGAAGATAGATCCATCTTCTGTCAATATTCATCATCTTTTCCCAGATATTCATCTTGTTTTATTCACCACTAAGACACAAAGAGACTAACTTGTATCTACCGTTTTATCACTTTATGGTAGTTTCAAAAGTTACCGACCCCGTATTTAATACTCTTATCAGTCGGGAGGAAACTCCCGACATTACAGTAATAGAATTGGTAATTTTGCAATTTTCAATTTACATTGTGTGTTTATCACCCTCCCCCAAGATACCCTCTCTCTATCCCAAGAATTATCTTAAGTGAGGTAGCTATCATGCCAAGTCCAACGCCGAGAAGTATCCCTCTTTGAGCTGCCATATTCGGATACATCAGTATCCATTCAATGACACGGGGAAGCCAGGGAACAAGCCTCTCTCCAACAGGCACCCTGCCAAACATAACCACAAGAGCAACTACAAGAAGAAGAGTTGCCTGCGCAGTCCTTGCCTTGAATGCACGGTAAGCAGCAGATGCCATATAAAAGGCAAGGAGGGAAAACATTGTTGATTGCATAGGGACCATTATATACTGGTAAAGGTCAGAGATAAGGGATTTTTCCCCCATCCCGAACGCGATGCCCACGAATGCTGTGAATGCTAGTGCAAAAAGGGTTATAAATGAGTATCCCCATCCTTCTTTTTTTCTTCGAATCTTGTCGATGTGTACCACACAGAGTGATCTTACAGCAATAATCATCATAAATATCCCAACTATAATCTGCCAGTGTAGTACCTCTTCATAAGTCTTCTGTGATACCGGATGAGGGATGAAAAACTGGATTATCATCCCTATACCACATATGAATGCTATAATAAGAGGTATCTGTCTCTTCATATTAAATAAAGAAGGTTACAATAAAAGATGCGGGGATTATAACATAAAAAATCTTTCTTGTCAAGGGAAAAACCCTACTTTTTTGCTGTATTTCTGAGAAACAAGAGAAGGTTTTGCATGTCCTTCGGAAGAGGCACTTCAAAATTCAATTCCTCTCCGCTTCGTGGATGTTTAAAGGCAAGCGATCTTGCATGTAGAGCCTGCCTTTTAATTATTGACATAATTTCCTTAAATCTGTTTATATCTACATAAGGATGTCTCTTTCTCCCTCTGTATGTGGAGTCTCCTACCACAGGATGTCCAATATGCTCAAGATGAACCCTTATTTGATGTGTGCGTCCGGTTTCAAGAGAAAGAGAGAGATATGTAATATCGCCAAATCGTTCTATAACCTCATAATATGTTTTTGCTGACCTTGAAGAGAGGGGCGTAACTGCCATTTTTTTTCTGTCAAGGGTATGTCTGCCGAGAGGTGCATCTATCACACCCTTTTTCAATTCAAAATCACCCCATGCAAATGCAATGTACCTTCTTTTCATTTTTCTTGTCTCTATTTGTTTCGAGAGAACAAGATGCGCCTCCTTTGTTTTTGCAAATATTATCACTCCTGATGTATCTTTATCAAGCCTGTGAACGACCCCCGGTCTCTTTCCGGTACCACCCGCTAATTTACAATGGTAAACAAGGGCGTTAACGAGCGTCCCTTCAAGATGCCCGGGAGCAGGATGTGTAACCATACCGGGGGATTTGTTTATTACTATAAGATCTTCATCTTCATACACGATATCGAGTGGAATACATTGTGGTTTTATGAAAAAAGGAGCTTCTTTCTTGTAAAGAACTCTTATCTCTTCACCTTTATGAACTATATGGCTTGGTTTTACAATTGTGCCATTGACAAGTATGTTCCCATTCTCTATTAGCTCTTGTAATTTACTGCGCGAGAGAGAGATGCCAGCTTCTTTTAGATATTTATCAAGCCTTTCCCTCTTACGCGGTCTCAGTATACGGATTATTTCCTGCATAATATGGTAAAATCTCTGCCTGCCGCAGGCAGGCGTATTTGTTTTTAAATTTTAGTGCTCTTCCTCCAAAGGTGGTTGTTCAGTATTTGGTGTTTATAAAAGTGCGCAAAGATCTATCCCATCAGTGTTTATTCTACATCCTCATGCCATACGAGAATTCTTCCACACTCTTCACAGGTGTAAATTTTGTTTCCCCTCCTTATAAGTGTAATAAATTGAGGTGGAAGAAGTGTGTTACATCCTGTACACATGCCATTTTTGACAGTAGCAACTGCATTGCCTCTGCCCTTTTGAATACGCTCGTATGTCATAAGTTGTGAAATACTGATGTGACTCGCTATCCCTTCCATTTTAGCTGTCTTTTGTTTTATCTCCACTTCTAGCTCCTGCTGCATTTTCTTTAGATTTTCTTTCTCTGTTGTTTCTCTTTTTCTTATTTCTGCGAGTTCCTTGTTTTTCTCTTCAAGTTTCTTCGAGAGATTCTCTACCTCCATTATGCTGGTTATAGTCTCTTCTTCTGCCTTTTCTATACTTTTTTCCTCCTCTCCAATCTCCTTAAGAAGGGCAGAATACTCCCTATTTGTCTTTGCCGTGAGGAGCTGAGTTTTGTGTTTGGCAAGGTTCATACGAGTTTCCTGCACCTCCCTCTCTCTTTTCTCTCTCAATATCTCCTTCTTCTGTAATTCTGTTTCTATCTCTTTCACCACTTCTTCCGCAGTTTTTACATTTTCATCGCTAATGTGTTCTTTTTTAGGGATATCCATCAATTTTTTCTTCAATAAGGCAATATCAGAATCTACCATCTGAAGTTTGTACAGTCTTCTCAGAACTTCTTTCATTTCACCTCCTGGTATAATATTCATTATCCCTAATTACACAGATTAAAAAGTCAATCTTTTTACCTGGCAACTCTTATTGCCAATCCGTTAGCCAACGGACTAACTAACAAACCAACTTTTGGAACAGATGCCTTTAAATAAGAAAGCACTTAATATTTAAAAACATCCGGGATATTGCCAGTTACTGCCTTAACTTCCACTATAATTCAGACATCCTGATCTTTATAGAATATCTTTTCTTTTATTGGTTTTATTGTCAAAATGAATTTTTGCAAAATATGTCTCAAAATAAAAATGGTGCACCAGAGTGGTGCACCTTATTTTTTATGGGCGGGAGAGGATTCGAACCTCTGACCTTCGGTATGTGAGACCGACGCTCTAACCAACTGAGCTATCCGCCCTATTATATTCATTTAGTATATTGTAACAGAAAAATTGCAATTTGTCAAGAAAAAAACATTGGATTTAGCGGATTACACAGTTTTTTAAGAATTATTTACTGTCATAAGGAAGGGATTTTTTAAAATAGAAGAAAAAAATTAGGGGGTATAGAAACAGAATTTCTATACCCCCGGTGGACTACTGTCAGGACTTCTAAACTTTGGTTACATTAGTTGCTTTTGGTCCTTTCGCATCCTCTATAACATCAAACTCGACCTCATCACCCTCATGCAGGGTTTTGAAGCCGTCACCGCTGATGCTAGAGTAGTGAACAAAGACATCTCCACCTTCTTCGAGTTCAATAAATCCATAACCTCTGGACTCGTTGAACCACTTCACTTTACCTTTTGGCATTTACTACCCTCCTTTCCTAAAGATAATGTAGTATAACACATTTTTTTCTTTTTGTCAAGGAAAAAGTTTTTAAAAAGTTGACATAGCGAAAAATTTGTGATATAATATAAAATGATTATAAAACATTTGACACCAAAAAAGTGCTTATACTAAGCTGTATCCTCGTTTCGTGTTTATCATCTTCATTTCTTTTGCTTGCCCAAAAGAAACGAAGCAAAGAAAAGGGCACCCCGTATGTTTTTCTTAACGGCAGATTGCTACGTCTTATGGCTAATTTCCAGAACTCGCTTCGCTCAGACACCTGGAAATCTTAACGCCAACATCTTGCAATCTGCCTAAAAAACATAATGGGGATTAGTTTTGTATGCCACTGTTTTTAACCAGTTAGTGCCAAAACTTTTACAATTACCAAAATCAAATATCAAAATGCAAAAAAAAGAAGACCACAGATTTAAGACAAGAAACCACGAACAATATCAAAAATCAAACCTGCCTGCCGGCAGGCAGGTATCAAAATGCAAAAAGAAAGGTAATTAGTTTGCTGGTTTGTTAGTTTGTTAGATTCTAACCAACTATCTAACTAACAAACCAACCAACTTTCATGCCTTCCATCCCTTCAGTTTTCTTCGCACATTCCATCGGGTAAGGAGAAGACCTCCAAAGAAACCGCCTATATGGGCAAAAAACGCGATATTTGAAGCCGAAGGGGGAGTGAGAAATCCGTACAAAATCTGTAATAATATCCAGAAGCCGAGAAATAGAAATGCGGGTATCCACACAATCCTTATAAAGAAGAAGAATATAAAAATTACATTTACCTTTGCGTGTGGATAGAGAAAAAAATAACTCCCCATAACACCCGCAATTGCACCGGATGCACCGATAAATGGCACTCTGGAGTTGGACGATACAAGTATCTGCAAGAGCGCTGCAATGAGTCCGAATAAGATGTACATCAAGATGTATCTTCTGTGTCCCCACCAGTCTTCTACATTATCGCCGAATATAAAGAGAAAGAGCATATTGCCAACAAGATGCCACCAGGAACCGTGCAGGAACATAGACGAGAGAAGTGTAAAATATACAGGAATACCTATGTAGGGCTCAATATCTCTCGCTCGTGTTATTTCATAAGGAACGCATCCATATCTGCTGACAAATATATTTGTAAATTCTCCAAGAGTAAGTTCATATATAAAAAGAGCGACATTTATGAGAATTAAGAGGTATGTTATAAAAGGAAACTTCTTTGCTGGTATATTATCTCTCAGCGGTATCATTTATTGTATTTTTGTTCTGTTCTGGTTGAATGGACTTATTCATTTTTTTCCAGTTCCTTTGCCTTCGCTTCATCTGCTTTCTGTTTTTCGGTCTCTCCCAATCCGAAATATGCAGAGGCACGGTTATAGTATAGAATAGGGTCATCCGGATGTAACTCAATTGCCTTTGCGTATGCGTCAACCGCTTCTTTGTATTGCTTCTCCTGTAGATATATAGAACCAAGGAATGAATACGCCTCAGCATCTCCCGGGTTTATTTCCACGGCTTTCTCAAGAGTTGCCTTTGCACCATCCATATCTTTCTTTCGTATGAGTGTCATAGCAAGATTAAAGTAGGCGTCCTCGTTAACTGGATCAATTTCAATTAGCTTTCTAAAACAATTTTTGGCATTATCAAAATCCTCTGTATAAGTATAACAAACGCCCATATGATATAATGCATCACTATTGAGGGAATCAATATCTACCACTTCTTTGAACACCTTTATTGCGTTCTCGTAATTTTTTATTTCCATATAATATTGAGCTAATTGGGTTCTTGAAGCGATATTGGATGGATTCTTCTCAATAGCAAGAGTGTAATTTTTTATTGCGTTCGTTGTATCCTGCATCTTAGAGTATGCATAACCCAAATAGGTGTATGTAATTACGGAGTCGGATTCCAGTTCAAGAGATTCTGTGAGATAGGAAATAGCACTGGCATAGTCCTTTCTGGTTGCTGATTGTTCTCCAGCGGCATTGTACACTCCCCATATAAATAACCTCTCTTTTTCTGTTATTATATCCGGGTTTATTTTTCTCACTTCGTTAAAACAATCTGACGCCTTTTCATATTCTCTTTTCTGGGTATATGCTCTACCAAGCCACATATATGCCTCTGCGTTGGTTGGATTCTTTTGTACTTCTTGAGAAAAGAACTCAATTGCCTTGTCCCAGTCCTCCTGTTGCATGTAAATCTTACCAGATGTCATCTCCTGTGACGCACATCCAGCGAGCATTAGCAGGACTACCATTGCGGTGAGCGCTCCACGCATATCTCCTCCTCATGTTAAAGAAAAAACAAAAGCTTAACCACAAAGGCACCAAGTCAGAAAAAGAAGTTCCCCACGAAAAACACGAAATACACGGAACTTAATGTATTTCAAAAACTTTGCTTTTTTAATAAACCCCAAGACTCTGTTCATTCCACTTGTGTCATCTCGAGGTTAAATTTGAAAAATTTTGTTTTTTATGTCAGTGTCCTTCGTGTCTTCCGTGGGCCAAGTTTGTTTCTAAAGGCAAGGGTATTATAACATAAAATTTGCAGAATTGCAAGAAAAAAAACTATCCTGCAAGGTTATGTTTTTTACGAAGTTCGGATTTCGTGACCTTTTTCCCTTTTATTCTCAGCTTGATTTTAGGAATAAAAAGGAAGATGCCGAAAAGCCCCAGAAACTTAACAAATTTTCTTCGTGTAATCTTTTTCATAACTTTAACCGCAGATTAACGCAGATAGACGCAGATGAATACAGTTATTAGGTCATTTGGTCATTAGGTCATTAGGTTATTTGGTCATTAGGTTATTGGGTCGTTAGGTGTTCTTTTAGTAATTCGCCTACAATCTTCGGATTAGCTTTTCCTCTCGTTGCCTTCATAACCTCTCCCATAAAGAAACCAAAGAGTCCACTTTTGCCTTCTTTGTATCTTTTAACCTCATCTGGATATTTATTCAGAACACCCTGTACAATCTTCTCCATTTCCTCTTTTTCCTCCATTTTCTCAAGGCCAAGTTGTTTAACAACTTTCATCGGAGACTGCCCTTTGGTTATCTTTGGTAGTATATTCCTCGCAACCGTTCTGGTTATAACACCTTCTTTCATAAGAGAGATAAGTTCGGATAGGCTCATATGAGAGATAGGATTGTCTTCAATCTTTATGCCATTTTCATTCAGAAAACCAAGCAGTTCCACGAGTATAAAGCCTGCTGTGAGTCTTGCGTCTTTTGTTATTTTCGCTACATCCTCAAAATAATCGGCCAGAAATTTCCTTGAGACGAGGGTGTCTGCGTCATTTTGAGTCAATCCATACTGTTTACGCACCCGCTCTCTCCTTTCATCAGGGAGTTCTCCTATACAATTCCATTGTTCCTTTAGGAAAGAATCTGATATACAGAGCGGTGGAAGATCAGGTTCATCAAAGTACCTGTAATCCTCTTCTGTTTCTTTCCTTCTCATCACTTTTGTTACTTTTTGTTTCTCATCCCAGAGGAGAGTTGCCCGTTCTACAGGTCTTCCCTTCTTCAGTGAATTTATCTGTTGTTCTATCTCATATTTTATTCCATCCTCTACCTGTCTTATTGAGTTTAGATTTTTTATTTCCCTTCTTGTTCCGAGAGGTTCTCCTTTATGGTGAACAGATACATTCGGCTCGCATCGGAGTTCACCCTTTTCCATATCCGCATTTGATACACCAATATATCTTAAGATTTCCCTTAATTTTGTTATATAACTATATGCCTCTCTTGGAGAGTGAATATCAGGCTCGGTGACTATCTCTACAAGTGGAACTCCTGCTCTGTTGAGGTCGACAAGGGTTGTATCTTCTGTATGTATAAGTTTTCCTGAGTCTTCCTCAAGGTGGACCCTCCTTATCCTTATATTTCTATTTCCTATTATTAACTTTCCCTCTTCTGCCAACGGATGTTCGTATTGCGTTATCTGATAACCTTTAGGTAGGTCAGGATAGAAATAGTTTTTCCTTGAAAAGACAGACATTTTATTTACTTTGCATCCAAGTGTCAGAGCAGTACGCACAGCAAGTTTTACCGCCTCTTCATTTAATACAGGAAGAGTTCCGGGAAATCCTGCGCAGATAGGACATACGAGTGTATTGGCTTCGCTTTCAGACTCAACTGGGCAAGAACAAAAGAGTTTAGTCCTTGTTTTAAGCTGAACATGAAGCTCCATTCCTATGACTGCTTCGTATTCTTGCATTTTGGTTAATCTTATCTCCCACGGAGGACACGGAGACCACGGAATTTATTTCCCACGGAGGACACAGAGACCACGGAATTTATTTTTCATTTATTTCTTCAGTGTATTCCGTGTATTCTGTGGGCTATTTTCTAACTTGTGTATCCAAACTCCCTTATATCATTTATATTTTTTCTCCATCCTTTGCGAACTTTAACCCACAGGTCCAGATAGACAGGTTTTGCAATAAAGTATTCTATCTCCGCTCTTGCAAGAGCTCCTATCTTCTTCAACTTCTCACCACCCTTGCCTATAATTATACCCTTTGCAGATTCTTTATCTACATATATTGTAGCTTTTATATATGTTTTCCCCTTTTCTCTCTCTATAAACTCGTCTATGACCACTGCTGCTGTGTATGGTATTTCTTTACCACAGGTTTTAAAAAGTTTCTCTCTTATAATTTCACTGCAAAAAAATCGCTCGTCCCTATCTGAGAGCATATCCTCCGGATAGAATGGTTCTCCTTCAGACAGAAGACTTCTTATTTCATCCAGTAGTGTATTCATCCCTTCGCCTGTCAAGGCAGAGATGGGACAGATTTTTGTTATGTTTGGTGTCTCTTCGTATCTGCCAATAAGAGGGTATAGAGAATCTCTCTTTTTTAAGAGGTCGATTTTATTTATTGCCACGATTACAGGAATATCCTTTATCTTGTGAAAGAGTTCTTCCTCAATAGTATATGGTTCAACCATAACCATTGCAACATCTGCTCCCGCAAGACTTGAAAATACCGTCTTTATCATAACCTTTTGCAGTTCGTAAAAAGGTTTTATTAATCCGGGAGTATCCACAAAAACTATCTGTGAGGTTTCATTGGTCAGTATACCAAGAATCCTATGACGTGTAGTTTGAGGTTTATCTGATACAGCACAAAGTTTCTTGGCAAGAATCCTGTTCAGGAATGTGGATTTACCTACATTTGCTCTACCAAGTATTGCACAAAATCCTGACTTCATAGGCGCGATTTAGATTTCCATTATAAAAAACTTAACCACAGATTCACCCTGTTAGATGTTTACTATCTAACAGGGGAACCACAGAGATTGTGCCTCATTAATTTCTATTTTTTGACGCAGATGACTTCTATTTTCTCTGACACTGATTAACACTGATTAACACTGATTATTTTTTTAAAGAAATATTTTATTTATCTGTGAACATCTCTACCTGTCGGTAGACAGGTGTGTTCATCTATGGTTAATTTTAGTCCTTGTATCAGATTATATCATAAAATTTAAGGAATGTCAAGGGTTTTTTATAAGGTTTATTTTTTCCTTGACAAAGTAAAATTTTTATGTTATAATTAACCGTTTGGTCAAAATATCGACTATGGGGTCGAAAACATGTAACTATAAAATATAAATACTATGAATACAAGAAAAGCAAGAGAAAGAGAAGAAAGAAAGAAAGCCATATTAAGAGCGGCAATGAGTGTGTTCTCTGCCAAGGGGTTCATCCGCACCACCGTTAGTGATATTGCCAGGGAGGCAGGATTTTCCAAATCTGCTCTCTATTTTTATTTTGGGGGCAAGGAGGAGATATTCATTGAGATTATAAAGAAAATTATAACTGATTTCAAGGAATTCATTGAAAAACTTGGAAGAGAAACGATACCCACTACAGAGAAGATAGAGAAGTTATTTAATACAGTTCTTAATTATGTGGAAGAAAAGAGAGAGATTATCACGATACTGTATTCAGAAACACATAGTCTTTACTCCTTTAAAGGGAAGAGGTTCAAGGGGATTTTACAAAAGTATAAGGGGTTCTCCATAAAAGGGATGAAGTCCATACTATCTCAGGGAATAGAGGAAGGAACCATAAGAGACTGTGACACAGAACTCCTTGCAACTGTATTAAGGGGTATGTTAACAGCGCTCGTATTTTATCGTATGAGTGGTGGCAAGAAAACAAACAAAGAGTGTGTTGAGTTTGTTATAGATACCCTGAAATATGGACCGATAAGGGAAGAGAGAAGAGAGATGAGAAATGAGAAATGAGAGAAGAGGGGAGAGACCATTTCGAAAATGCACCTTGCTCTTCACAAGTTGAACTCTGAGATTAACTTTGAATAAAGCCGGGGGGTATAATGAGAAGAATCTTAATGGGCGTTACAGTTGCTGCCGTTTTTCTAACGGGAGTAGGGGTTTTTGGAGAAGACAGCACTTCCACATATAAAGATTCTCTCTTTCTTACACTCGAGGATGCTCAGAAAATAGCAATGGAACAAAATCAGACAATCCTTATAGCGAAAGAGAGGTTGATAGAGAAACAGGCTGGCATTGGTACTGCGAGGGCAGGATTTCTGCCATCAATATCGTTTCAGGGAAGTTATGCAAGGCTTGGTAAAATTCCTGCATTCTCTATGGCTATTCCTCAATATACACTTACTCCACTGGGTGTTTATGACATATTAGGAAACCCTATTGGTTATACCGACCCTATAATGATTATGACTGGAGTGGATAGTATGGAACTCGAAATGGGAAAAAGTGAGAACTATCTTTTTAGAGGTTCCCTCCAGCAGCCATTATTTACCTGGGGAACTTTGCTTAACTCATATAGAATAGCTTCCATATCTCTTGAGATAGAAAGAGAAAACTTTCGTAAGACAGAAAACGAGATTAAACTGCAGGTAACTCAAGGTTTTTTGGGTGCAATACTTGCAAAGCAAACACTTGATCTCATGGAAGAGTCGTATCAGCAGATGGAAAAACATGTTAATCAGGTTGAGAAGCTCTATGAAAATGGTATGGCAGAGAGGCTTGACCTTCTACGTGCAAAAGTAGAACTTTCAAATATATATACACAGGTTGTGAGAGTGAGAGGACAGGTAGATATTGCAACTTCGTCTTTAAAGGCTTTTCTTGTCTTACCACAGGATATAGAATTAATACTGGAAGAAAGACTGGAATATAAACCATACGAAATTGGACTTGAAGGAGCAACGAGAATAGCAGTTGAGGAAAGACCCGAGATTGTTGCAATGAGGTTGGCAAAGGAGATATCAAAGAAAGCACTATCAATTGAGAGAGCGCAAAATAAACCAAAGCTTGCTCTTATGTATAACTATGACTACAAAAAACCCATAAGGATGAGTGAAAATAATTGGGGAACCGATTGGAATATAATGCTTGTCCTATCTATGCCTATATTTCAGGGAGGATCTCATATATCAAAGGTAAAACAGAGGAAAGCACAGCTGAAGCAAGTAGAATACGGACTCTCTCAGTTTGAGGATATAGTCAGGCTTGATGTTAAATCCTCATGGCTTGCACTTCAGCAGGAGAAGGAGATATTGGCGTATCAGGAAGAAAATGTGTCTCGGGCAGAAGATGCGCTAAGGCTTGCGGAAGAGAAATATAGAAATGGTATAATAACAAATCTTGAATATATGGATACACAATTAGCCTTAACAAGGGCAAAACTTGAGTGGCTATCCTCACTCGCAAATTACAATATAGCAATGGAGAAACTTTTAGTTGCAATGGGAGGATGATGAGATGTGAGATGTGTAATGTTAAATGTGTAATGTAGTAGCGGAACTTTAGTTCTGCCAGTGGAATGTGAAATGTGAAATGACCAATGACTTAATGACTCAATGACAGGATAAGTTATTAGTTCATAATTGATGGTTCATATATTCACGATTTACGACTTACGATTTTTTGATTTTTAATATATCTATGGGGGTTGTATGAAAAAAATAATTGGGTGGGTAATAGCAATTGCAATTCTTGGGTTTATAGTCTTCAGAACAGTTCAATCAATCACGGAAAGACGGAGGGTGATAGCAAAGTTGCAGGAACAGACTGAAGAGGTATACGCTGTAGAGGTG
>Ga0209121_10001334_pt1 | contig 25823 bp, 26 predicted proteins | sample Cruoilmetagenom3_FD_187292 | JGI IMG/M metagenome (GOLD analysis project Ga0209121, IMG submission 187292) | Oil polluted marine microbial communities from Coal Oil Point, Santa Barbara, California, USA - Sample 3 (SPAdes) (version 2) | ecosystem: Environmental > Aquatic > Marine > Oil seeps ... | reverse complement strand
GCAAGATAGGCCATAAGCTTTCCGTTCGGCGAGATTTGAGGACTGGTTTTGACCGGATTTCCAAAAAGCACCTCTCTGGGAATAAGCTCAGGTACAGTGGTAGTACCGGAACGAACAGGAGGTGTTGCCACACTACAAAGTAAGAGTACAGCAATAGCTAAGGCCAAAAGCGGTTTTGAATATTTCGCCATTTTCTCCTTTTTAGTCATAAGCGACTATTCTCCTTACAGATAACATTTTAGGCTATTACCGCATTCTTTCCAAACTCTTTGCCTTAAGCTCATCTCGGAGGGCAGTGAACCCCCGCCTGTGTTTAGACACCTTAGGTTAGAGTTATCTGGCAGGTCTGCATATTATTCTGCCTTGTAATCATCTCCTCATGGGAATCAAACTCATCGATAAATTCCTGTGTATCAGCACAATCCATCCCTTCATTCAGCCTTACCTTATCGCCAGCATTGAAGAAAGTCACGGTAACAAAGGTGTCCAAATCAAAGTCACCGTACTTTTTAACTTACCGTAAGAGATGCCCCTTCATAACTCCGCTATGAAGGTCACCGAGGGTAGAAACCTGAGTTAGCGTCTCCTGACACTCAGAATTATTGAGGACATACCATGGTGATTTTTGTGCTGCTATCCCCGATAGGGGAATAGTCAGCAAGATAGCCAAAGCATACTTCCCTTTTTATACACTAGTCAGGAACATCATCCATATAAAGGGATTGACCACTATGATAACAATGGGATAGGATGTGACCAGGAGGATTGCTGCCAACTATGGGACGCGGCCAAGGGGGCATAAATATGGATTATAACTTAATGGCTGATAGCTTTGATGTTTATAAGGAAAAAGATGTAACCAGTTGGGTCCTTGGATATCGTAATGTCATTAAATATTTGGTACCTCTGAGTAACAAGAGAATATTAGATTATGGTTGTGGTACCGGAAAGTTCAGCAGGTTCCTTAGAGGCAGAGGTGCAAAGGTTATTGGTGTTGATGTTGCTGAGAGAATGATCGATTTAGCAAAAAATCATGATTCAAAAGATGTTCAGTACTTTACAGTAAAAAGTGGAGAGCTAGATTTTATAGAGTCATTTTCTCTCGATTACGCTGTTTGTAATTTTGTCCTTTGCACTTTACCATCCGAGGCTGAAATTGTTAAAGTTTTGAAAGAGGTAAATAGGGTTTTGAGAAGGGATGGTTTGTTGGTGATCCTCAATGTAAATGTTGAAAAATGTACAGGCAAAGAATTTATTTCTTTAAAAGTAGATAATGTAAACAATTTAACTTCTGGGCAGGAGATAGGTATAACCTTGAAATCAAAAAAACCTTTAAGGGTTATAGATTATTTCTGGTCACAGGAGGATTACGCTGATATGCTCGCGGAGGCAAATTTCAAAATCTATGCGACCCAAGAACCCATTGCCACGGACAAAGACCATGAATGGATAGATGAAGATCAATGCTCGCCCCTCCTGATAATTGTCGCCAAAAAGTAGATGAGGCGATGAATCTCCATCGGTTAGTTCATTCTGAAGGCGAAGCCTCCGCGTTCGCATAAAGAGACCCCGTATAGGTACCTTCCTTGCCCCCCCCCACGATTACTTATAGAAGTATCCTGCACTAATTCGCTTCTATGTGGTAACTGGAACATCGTCTACCAAGTCTGTAACAATTTGGTCGGTAGATAGACACCCCCCATCATGTCATTGCGAAGGGGCGAAGCCCCGAGGCAATCTCGGCAGGGAGGGAATCTCCCTCACCCTGACCCGCTCCCAGAGGGAGAGGGAAAATAATAATGAGATTGCGGAGCAAGGGTTTATCCTGAGCTGGCACAAGGCGGAGGGCTCGCTGTGACGTAAGACTTTTCAAGGTTCACCGACAAAAATGATACAGTAACTCGTCTACCTAAAAGAATTGGCCACGGTGCAGATGACTATTCTTGGATAGAAATCTTTCCCATAGAAATTGAATGTTTAAAAACCAGGGGACTTTCAAACTCAAAAACCAACAGGTTTCCGAACACAGAAACTTAAATTATGATATGATGACAACAGCGTAATAACAGGGTGTATCTGGCTGTGGTACTTCATGCCTTTGTCCAAATCTTGCTCCGCAGGACCTTAGTAGATACATGTGGAATGTTATCCGAAATCGCACGCAAATTAACTATTTCGTGGGAGGTGAGAAAACTGCCATGCTCGATCAATACACCAAGATACTGGTGACCGGAGGATTAGGTTTCATAGGCAGACACCTTGTCAATGCTCTTTTATCCCTGGATAAGAGAGTGGTAATAATGGATAACCGCTCCACCGTTTTGAACGGAGCGATTCCACCGGGTGCAACGCTAACACGAGCCGATGTGCGGAACCATAGACAGATTATCGAAATGGCCAGAGGTGCAGATTTGGTTTTTCATTTAGCTGCCAATGCCAGTGGCACCATCTCCGTCAACGACCCCCGCTTCGATTTCGAAACGAATGCTATGGGAACCTACAACACTTTAGAAGCTACGCTTTCCATGGGAGCAAAAAGATTCGTCTACGTTTCCTCAGCATCAGTTTACGGCAGACCTCAGCAATTCCCCATAGATGAGCAACACCCCACAAGACCGTTTGTGCCCTATGGAGCATCCAAACTGGCAGGGGAATTGTGTTGCTTAGCATTCTTTGGCACCTATGGTTCACCGGTCATTGTAGCCAGGCCATTTTGCGTCTACGGTTCTGGCGAAAATCCAGAACTAGCGTTGGTTGAAGTTTCCCGATATCTTCGTTGGCATCTAAACCAGAGACCAATCCAAATTGTTGGTGATATGGACCAAAAAACAAGAGATTTTGTTCACGTTAGTGATGTCATACAGGGCTTACTCCTGGTTGCGGATAAAGCTGATGCAGGTGAAATTTTTAACTTGGGGTCTGGTGAAGAGGTGTCCATGCGGGGACTGACAGACGTCATTGCCTCTGTCACTGGCCGGACAGCCATCGTCGATGAGATCTCTAACATCACAGAAGATACCTATCGCCTGGTAGCAGACATTTCGAAAATCAAATCCCTTGGGTATGCCCCTAAGATGTCGTTGGCCGAGGGAGTGAGGCAGTTAGCTGAAGCGTTGGGAGAAAACCCCCAGATGCCAGGCGGGACAACTATATTCAAAAAAGGACAAAGGGCTGAAAAATGAGCAGTCAATTAAAATGTAGGGTAGAGAAGGTGTATGTAGTATGAAGAGATCTTCAAGAAATCGGAGTCTTTAAACGCCGGACGAAATTACTGGATGGAAAAGAGAGGGTAAAAATGATGAGCGGGAGGAAATTCAAATTCAAGGCGGAAGAAGAGGACTTCAAGCAGATGTCAGATAAGCACTTTAAGTGGATGTTGAGATCCTATAAGCTTATGGATATTATCTGGAACCCCCAACGGAAAATAAACAAAATTCCCCTGACAGAAGGGATGAGAGTAGTAGACTATGGATGCGGTCCTGGACGATATACTATACCAATAGCGAAGTCGGTTGAACCCAAAGGTAAAGTCTTCGCAGTAGATATATGCCCATCTGCTATCAAGTATGTAAGAGAGCTAGCAGCTAAAGCCAATCTAAGAAATGTAGAAACAATTCTACCCGAGACCTATAACACCGGGATCCAAGACTCTAGCATCGATCTAGTTCTACTCTTGGACACGCTTCATATAATTAAGGACTGCCGCGCTTTATTTCAGGAAATTCACCGAATACTTAAACAGGATGGCATTCTCTTCGCAGACCCTGGACATATGAAAATGTCCAGAGCAACCGAAATTATGGAAAGTACTGGCTTTTTCACCAATAGTAGAATGTCGGGGGCACGATATGCTGCTTTCTCCAAAGCGGGTACAAGAGAAATCAAACATTTCCCCGCATCTCAACAAGGTGAGGCCTCTTTTATAAGCTTTAGTCTTGGTGGTGTTTTCTTTTCTCGCCTTTTTCCACCTCGGCCAAAAAATCCAGTACCACCCGATTGAACCTGTCCGGAATTTCTCCACATGACCCGTGTCCTCCTCCCTCCAGGACGACCAGCTCGGCATTTGGAATGCCCGCCACCAACTCCTCAGAGAGCTTGACTGGGCAGAGAATATCTTCTTTACCTACAAGCACCAACGTAGGAGCAGTAATATGGCCAATTCGGTCCCGTGTGTCACGTTCGATGGTAGCAGAGGCCTGTCGAGCAAAGGCATAGGCAGGCTGTGGATATGGATTTGCCAGCATCCTATCGATCACGGTTTGGACCCGTTCCGGGTTTTCGAAGAACTTGTTCGTGTAGAGCCAGGGCAGTTGGTTCCTGACGAACGTCTCCTGGTTGATGCCCTCCTGGCGCATCCTAACCCATGTGTTGGTGACGTGTTTAGATAAAGAATGGAGGCTGGCCGCAGTATCTGCAAGGATCAGGCTCCTCACGCGCTTCGGATATTTAAAGGCAAGATATTGTGTAATCATCCCTCCCATGGAGAGCCCCAGAATGTGCATCTCTTCGATAGATAGGGCATTCATAAGTCCAACGGTATCATCAGCCATCATCTCGGTGGAGTAGGGCATATCGGGAGTATCGGTGCGCCCCACGCCGCGGTTATCGAAGACTATAACCTAATACTTTTTGGAAAACTCCGGAGTCTGAAACATCCAAGCTGTTAGGTCACGACCCAACCCCATAATCAAGAGTAGCGGTTCTCCCTCTCCATGAACCTCATAATAAATGCTTATGTCGCCAACTTTTATTTTAGGCATGGTTGCCTCCTTTTTAAGGTAGATTTGCAGTAATTGAAGTGGTTCACCAATTGCTTACGTATTTGTTGAAGTCTGTTACTACTTCTTCAACAGCTTTCATCGCATCTTCAAGTTGGTCTTTATATCCTATATACGCCACACCACCAACCCTACTACCATCTTCTGCTGGCATCAAAAGATTGCCAAATCCAAATATTCCATCAGGGGTCCAATCGCCCAAGGGAAGAAGACCCATATTTGCAATTTTAACTATTGTAATGAGCGCTGTGGGCATTTTTTCAGAAAACTTACTTATAAGGTTTCCCTCTCTCATAGCCTGAAATCGTAGATTAAATTCCCGCTCAAATCCAAGGAAAGCTTCTTTAGGATTTTTCTGGTCAAAATAAGTGTTTGGTCGGATAACCACACCTCCAAGTATTCCCTCTTGATCTGGACCGACCGGTATATTAACGACGACCTCGAAAGTAACCTTATTAAAAGGATAGTGATGGGCCAATCCCCAGCAAAACATACTGCCGATGGTGATAGCTCCTCCTATTTGCTCTGCATATTTCTCGTTTAATTCCTTTCTGACCTTTAGAAATGGTCGAAAATCCATAAATTGGCTTACCTGATATATCCCATTCTTATCATTCCTTGTGGAACATCTTAAGGGGGGTATCTTATAAGAGGCTGGAGGATATTTGAGATCACCACATTTACCCCATTGGCCCGTTAGGTCATCCATAAGTTTTTGTGCCGGTATACCATCAATAGCAATATGGTTGAACTGGACCCACAGATCTGCCTCATCGATACTATCGTTGAATCTACATAAGATATTCAGCATACCAAAACCGGGATGTTTACGTTTGATAAATTGAGGGGGGTTTAACCTATCAAGGTCAGAACATCCTTGCGGCAATTGTTCAAAATGGATAAAGGTACCGCTTAAAACTCTATCTATATAATGCGCTGCACCCTCTTCAACTCTCCCTCTCCACCGCTGATTGGATAACCATCTTTTCAATCGTCTCTTCAGGATCAAGGGGCGTTTTTTATCATTGAATTCCACCGTTTCATTGTAAATTTTAATGATAGATTGGTTTATTTTAGCCTCTAATCCGGGATCGAGATCCTCAAATTTTCCACCATCAGAATCAAGATACGGCTCTATAGATTCCAATCTGCCGTTATCATCAAAATTGGCATGAACAATATCGATAAGGTCTTTTTCTTCTCTCTGTGCCGAAAACCTATGCCATCGCATCTGGTAGTGGGTAACAGGTGCTCCCCTGAGAAATTGTGCTAATCTTTCGATGACATGCTTTTCCGCACCACTCAAACTTCTATTAGCTTCTACATCTAGACCAGACCAGATATTCAATCTGAAAGCAGGCAAGGCAAATTTGCCGTGTTCTGTCCTTATGAGAATGGTCGATGATTTTCTCCAGTCACCTATATAGACCAGTATCAGCCCCTTGACTTTGCCTATAATCGTTCTAACTCTTCTTCTCATTTCGTCCTCCCATGAACGCGCAGCACCTGTCAAGCTCTGTGCATTCGATATTTATTTTGCTGCTCAGTAATTTAGAGGTGCACTGCGCGTTCATCTAATTCTCCTTATATCAGCTAAAGCTTAAAAGACCTCATCGACACTCTTGCCAAAAAGGGGATGGAAATCAAAACGAACTGCTCCTACTGCTGCCTTCCCCTTCAATGCCTCAGCAATTTTAGCGGTTGCGGCATGGCCAAAGCCACCACATAATTCAATCGCCCCACAACCCTGGTCGACCGATTGCCTGGCAACCTCAACTGCTTGATCTCGATCTTTAACAAAAACCGTAGTCAGCTCAAGCATACTAGTAACTATTACTGACCTATGCTTTGCGGGATCACTCTCCGGGCCACCCATAACGATAAAAGCTATCTTTATCTGTTGTGTCATTTTACCTCCTACCTAAACTACTAAAAGTCTCATCCAATCACTTATTCATGAGGTTAGTGAATCTTCATATATCCCCCTTTTATCTCCCCGCTGAGGGCAAGATATTTTTCTCACGATCACAGCCGAGGTTTCTCCGTTTACTTTATACACTCCCAAGGTCCTTAATCTTAATATAATCCTACCTTAGCTTCACTGAGACTGATGAGGATGTTCTTTTTCTGAGTGTAGTGTTCAAGTGTCGCTTTGTAAGCTTCGCGTCCTAAGCCAGATTTCTTGTAACCACCGAAAGGGGCGTGTGATGGAAGGTTATAGTAGTTGTTTATCCACATACGACCTGTTTCAATGGCTCTAGCCACGCGTAACGCTCTATTGATATCTTTAGTCCAGACAGCGCCAACAAGCCCATACTCACTATCATTGGCCATTTCGATGACTTCCTCTTCATGTTTAAATTTGATTACACAGAGCACAGGGCCAAAGATCTCTTCTTGGGCGATCCTCATCTTATTGTCGACATTGATAAAGATGGTTGGTTCCATAAAGAAGCCCTTATCCAGTCCGTTTTCGATGATTCTATGGCCACCACAAGCAATTTTGGCGCCTTCCTCCTTTCCAACTTCAACATAACCCAGGATTTTATTGAGCTGAAGCTCACTTATCTGAGGACCCATCATCGTATCCTCTTCCCAAGGGAGGCCTACTCTAACCTTCTCGAAAATATTCACCACTTCCGCTAGAAACCTGTCATAGATGTCCTCGTGCACAAATGCTCGCGAACCAGCAGCGCAACCCTGACCCTCAACAAAGAGCATCCCAAAAGTTGCTCCTTCAATGGCTTTCTCCCATGGGCAATCGGGAAAGAAGATGTTGGCCGATTTACCACCCAATTCCAGGGTAGAAGGGATAATTTTTTTGGCGGCGGCATCTGCAACACTAAGACCAACCTCGGTCGAACCCGTGAATGCAAGCTTGTTAATATCAGGATGTTGTAACAGATAATCCCCAGTAGTTGACCCAGGACCGGTAACAACGTTCACCACTCCCGGAGGCAAAACTTCCTCAAAGATCTTAGCCATCTCAAGGATGTTTAGAGGAGCAAGACTGGATGGTTTCATCACCACAGTATCACCTGCTGCTAGGGCTGGTGCTATTTTCCATGCTGCTATCACTAAAGGAAAATTCCACGGGATAATCTGGCCAACAACACCAATGGGTTCCTCGAGGACTATACTCATCGTATCCTTGTCTAACATCACTGCGCTACCCTCTTCTGATCTGGCAACGCCAGCAAAATAACGGAAGTGATCCACGGTGAGAGGAATGATCATCCCCAACGTTTCGCGAATTGGGTTACCACTTTCCATCGTTTCGATCATGGCAAATTTTTTAAGGTTCTTCTCTATTAGATCTGCTACCTTCAACAGTAGTTTTGAACGTTCCGCGGCGCTAACATTCTTCCAATTCTTAAAAGCCTTCCGCGCCGCTCTAACAGCTAAATCAACATCTTCTCTTCCTGCTTCTGCGCACATAGAAAGTATTTCTCCATTGGCGGGGCAATAAGAATTAAGGGTCTTACCCTCCTTACCATCTACCCATTTCCCATCAATAAATAGTTTGTAGCTCCTATCCATAACTTTTTCCATAAGATATACCTCCTCGTAATTTATTTTGGTTAACTCCTTCACCAAATTTCTCGGCTTCTTTCATTGGGGACTATCGACGGTCTTACTTTTTCAAGGCCGCTCCCCTCTCTAGCTTAGTTTGGGCTGCTACTACAGCTAGAGTTGAACCTTAGAGGCAATTATCCGGTCGATGTGGTCTATTACCTGTAGTCTTCTGGGAAGATTATTTTTGCCTCACTGATTTTGTCAAACGTCATTCCTATCTTGGTAAACGTCTGCTTTATTGACTCTGCGTCTTTCGCATCCCATTCACAGTACGCCTTCCCCAACTCTGGCACCAGATAGGCTTTAACCCAATAGGCATCCGTGGTTGAGGCAGTTTTTCCAGCTTTGAGGATTTTGTCCTGCTCTGCCTGGGGCTTCTTGAAAAATTCTTCTCGTCATGTGTGCTCAGCTAAAAACTTCGGCATTTTTTACCTCCTCTTTAATTTATTTCTGACCAGCCCTATTTAAACCTATCTATGATGGCGATATATTATTTTATTTTTGTGCTTTCCAAGGCACTTCCAACTTTATAATGGTTTCCATGGGGAAAGACGGCATGATCTCGCATTTTGCTATGTCGTAATAGGAGCGTGTCCCCGTGAATATATCCTTCTCGTCCCCTTCAACGATTACTACCGAACAACACTGCCCATAGGGAATCTCGTATGCGATCATCTTACACCTATTAGCCGCCTCTTGGATTTCTTTCGGCCCCTCCCCTTTAGCCAAAGCTACTCCTATCTTATTGACTTCAACAATATTTTCAGGAGACCATCTCGTGATTATTATAGCTCTCATAGTTCTACCTCCTTTTTTATTAAGTCTATCGGGCTGTTGAAGTGGAATAAGCCAACCCCTCCGCCGCCCGCAGGCGAAGAAGCCAGCCTTACTTTAGCATAGTCATCACCTCCTTCCTTCTCAGATGTCAATTACAAACAGTCCCCTTCTCTGCTGCGGTTCTTTGCAGAGCCGCTGAAGGGGACTGCCAAGGTAGGGTTGGAAACAAAAAACCCGGTAATTTATGGGGTAATCAGTGTAAAGCCCTTTACTTCTGGGTAAGCTTCATGTATTTTTCTATTTCCATTACAGGAACAAGCTCACTTTTACCGATGTCGCTCCACATCCGGGCAAACTTAGCGGTAGATTCAGCATCTGCTTCCCAAAGGATAAAGGTCCGATTAGCTGCCAGGTCAATCCAGTGGCCAAGTATTTTTACTCCTTCAGGAACCCATTTTCCTGCTAGCTTTTTATAGCTTTCTTCAACCTTCTCCGGTTCCACGGTATAGATACCCATGTATAACATTTTTACCCTCCTCCTTTTTATTAAATCTATCGGGCTATTAAAGTAGAACGAGCTAACTTCTCCACCGCCCGCAGGCGAAGAAGCCGGCTTTAGTTTAGTATAGGCATCACCTCCTTCTTGCTTGAGGGCATTAAAGCACTAACCCTCGAATTATTTAAACCAAATAGAGCGATTCTATTCACCGCTTTTCAAACAGCCTCTCAATCTTGGGTAGGGAAATCGATAGTATCCCGGTAGCCCCAGCCCCTGAACCAATCGACCAGATAAATACGCCTGGGTATCGCCTTTATGATGGCATACAGCCCTCGCATCTCCTCTGGGGCAAGCAGTTCCGGGGGTACTTCACCCCATTCAGCAATATCTAGTATCCTGCCCTTACCCAGGTACTCAAGGCCCTGGTAGGCTTCTTTCTCTAGTTGCTCAGAGATGGCCAGGGCCAAGTGGGGGTTGATTTCCAGGTTATAAATTGCCTCATCAGCCTGGGGGATAATGAGGTAAACAGCAAGGTCTACACTTTTGTATCGGACTGCCACTGCACAGGGTCCCTCCGACCCACTGGTGGCAAGAATGCAGAACCAGTGTTCCTCCAGGTAGCAATTAGCCCTATCTCGTAGCCTCTCCAGTGTCTCTACCATCTTTTCCCTTCGACTCTATTTTACAGTGCAAACATAAACAAATAGTGAACATTTTATAAACAAGAGGAGAAAACGGCGTGAGGGGCTAGTCAAAGTAGGTTGAGAGAAGGTGGTGGTATATCTGGCGTGTCTCTTTCCCCGGCTCTACATCAAGCTCCTGCTTAAGCATCTTCTCTAGAAGTTGGTACTGGCCAACCAGGCTGCCTCGATGGCCGATGTGAGCGTAACAGTCCATCAGCTGACAGTGTACTTCCTCGTGAAGGGGGTCAAGGGCCAGGATACGCTGGCAGTAGTTGACAGCCTGGAGATAGTTTCCTTTCCGGGCAGAATGGGTAGCCAGGGTCTGAAGAGCCTTGAAGTAAAGCCTTCGCAAGCGTTCCTGCTCCGCAAGGCACCAGTCATAGTAGAGGTTCTGGAGGTAGTCACCCCGATAAAGCTCGACCCGGGCCAGAAGCCAACCATCATCCAGCTTATCTCCTGAGCTCAGAGTGCTGGCTGCCCTTTCAAACTCTTCCACATCCAGCCACAGGGCCTCCCTATCCAGCCAGTAGAGGCCCCCCGTCCCCAGGATGTACTTGCCCTTACCAGCCTTCAAGGTCTGGCGAAGATTATACAGGTTGGTACGGAAAAGGGCATGTCCCCGGGCAGGGTCTACCTCAGGCCACAGGGCCTCCAGCACCTGATCCAGGGAGAGGTGCTGATCACGGAAGGTGATGAAGTAGGCCAAGATATCCCGAGCCCTGGCGGTGCGCCAGGAGGTAATCTCCTCCTCACCCAGGTAAACTCGGAAGTCCCCCAGGCACAAGGCACGTAGTGCTGGATAAGAGGGCCATACTTTCCCTATCACAGAGATCACCCTATCGCTTACCAACTCTGAAGGCTCCTCCCCCAACTCACGCAGGGCAGCCTTTGCCACGCCGGACACTCTGGGGGAGGAATGCGTGCTTAGCCTGCGGATTATATCGAGATTTGCCTTTCCCACTCCTACCAAAACCTGGCGTGCAAACCAAGGTCGGATACTCTCCTCCAAGGAGAAGATCAACAGGGGCAGCATCTCCATGCCTGGGGTAGTGAAGTCGCTTACGAAGTACTGTACATATCCCCCTTCATCAGCCAGCTCAAGACAGAAGGCCATATGCCTTTTTGCCTCCTCGCGATTTCCCTGGGAGAGGTGAAACCGGGCCAGGTGGGCATGGGTGGACATCAGGTGATAGCGAGCACCCATCCTTTGGAAGACCACTTCTACATCGCTAAGCCCCTGGAGCCCCTCATCAAGCTTCCCACTTACCAGGTAGGCAGAGGATAATATCAGACGGCAGATCCCAAGCTCGAAGGCGGAACCTTCCTCATCCCTCCTTTTCAAGATGCTCTCACACAGTCTAATCGCCTCTCCAATTCTTCCCTGCCTCAGGTAGAGAAGGGCCAGAAGTGAAGTACTCATGGAACGGCGGAACTCCTCCCCACCCACCTCATCGGCGGCAGCGATAGCCTTCAGATAGAATTTCTCTGAGTTTTCCCAATCGCCCAGGTCAGCGTAGACATTGGCCAGTTGGTGGTAGGCGTAGGGTAGTTCCTCCTTGTACTGGTATTTGAGCTTTACCTCCAGGTTCCTTTGGGCGAAATCGAGAGCCTCGTCCAACCTCCCTAAGTTGCGTAGCACAGTGACGATGCTATTGGCGTAAATGTAAGGGGTGTCAGGTGTGCCCTCCTCTTCAGCTAGTTCCTCCACCCTGCGGTGCATGGCCATAGCCTGATCATAGTCCCCAGTGGCATACGAAGCCTCGCTCAAGATCGCTGCTGCCAAGGCCAAGAGCGGGCGATCACCGCTGACCTCTGCAGCATACAGGACCTCCTCCAGCGCCGCCTTCGCCGACTGATTGTCGCCCATCATCATCCATGCTCCCGACTGCTCCATTAGGATCTTAGCCCTCTCTTTGGGATGCTCTGAACCTAGCAGGTCTAAGGCCTCCTGGCAAAGGGCTGCCCCCTCCTTATACCCACCCAGGGAGCGGGCGATATGGGCGAGCTGCGCTAGGGATCGGGTCTGCCCAAAGTTGTCTTTTAAGGCGGTGAACATATCTCTTGCCCGCTGAGAAATCCCTTTTGCCTCCCTAACCCTCCCGTTGAGTATCAGCACGTTGGCCTGGGCCGAGAGGAGATAGGGGTCTCGGGCGATAACCTCCTGGGGGATCTGGTTGAGCCATCTGGCCACAGTATCTGAGTGACCATGGCAGATGTAGTCGCCAAAGAATTCCGTGATGAGCCTCCCTGCCCTTTGGTACCCTTCCTCCTCTGCCTTGAGGAAATATTCGATGGCCAAGGAGGGATTACCTCCCTTCCTCCACCACTCCCCAGCACGAAGACACAGCCTTGCCCTTTCTTCAGGGTAGGTCCTCTCCAACTGACCCTGCAGGAATTCGGAGAAGAGATGATGGTAACGGTACCACCTTCGTTCCTCATCCAGAGGCAGGCTGAAAAGGTTACCTCTATCCAGATCCTCCAGAAAATCCTCAGAGCTGCCCATCCCCAAGACCTCATCGCACAAGGAGGTGCTCATCTGATCGAGTATGGCAGTCCTCACCATGAAATCCTGAACCTCGGGTGGTTGGCGGTTAAAAACTTCTTCAACCAGGTAGTCGAAGACATAGCGGTTGGTCCCCCGGAATTTTTGGGTGAACGCCTCCTTATCTCTCAGGCCTGCCATGGAGCTTGCGGCTAACTTAAGGCCAATGACCCATCCCTCAGTCTTATCCTCCAGGGCCTCAACATCCTCCGGGCTTATATCCGATCCCACTGTCTGCTTGAAGAACAGAACTGCCTCCTCGGTGGTAAAGCGAAGTTCAGGGACCCTGACCTCAACAAGCTCACTGTGAGCCCTAAGCCGAGCCAGGGGGAGGGGTGGGTCGGTACGGCTAGAAATAATCAGGTGAGCTCTGGCAGGCAAGTGGAAGAGAAGATGACCCAAGGCAGCGTGAATGGTGGGGCTAGAGATGAAGTGGTAATCATCCAGGATGAGGACAAAATCCTCCGGGATCTCCTCCATCTCGTTCACCAGGCTATTCAGGATATGTTCTACCTGGAAGCCTGAGGTTTCCATCCCCCATATGAGGCTCAAGGTAGTCCTTCCGAAATCCTTCCTCAACTCCTCGAGTGCGGCGATGAGGTATTCCAGGAAGGTGACAACATCATTGTCCCCGGCGTCAATCTGAAACCACCCTATGGGTAGGGGGGAGCTGTGAGCAAAATCAGAAAGCAGGATGGTCTTGCCGTAGCCGGCAGGGGCGGAGATGAGGATAAGCCTCCTGGTAGCACTATCCCTCAGCAGGTTTATCAGCCGGGGGCGAGGGACCAGGTTGAGCTGAGGTGCGGGAACATGCAGTTTGGTATGGAGAATAGGTACTGTCATGGGTTTTGTCCTTATTCCTCTGCAAAACTCCCGACATAGATACTTTCGCTGTTAAGCATTGTACACCACCACCAGCTCCTTTACAAGGCCGCGAATTGACAAAGAAATCGTCTGATGTTTAATGGCAATTATTACAGGAAGAGTAAACCTGAAGGGTAGGGAAGCTGAAAACCTGATAAGATGTTATAGGGAAGAGATACCGGAGATATGCACAGCGTTTTCGAGGTGAATGGCGGTGAGGCAATCATCAGTAAGCTAAGGGAGGTATGAGTGGGCAATACAAAAGTGCTGGGCATCATGGGAAGTCCCAGGAAGAAAAGCAATACTGACCTTCTTCTTGATGCAGCACTGGAGGGAGCCAGCCAGGAAGGAGCAGAGGTGGAAAAGATAGCGGTCTACGATCTTCAAATCTCACCCTGCCGTGAGATATATGCCTGCACCAGGGATGGTAATTGCCCCATCAGGGACGATATGCAATCTCTGTATGATAAACTTTCGAGGGCAGACCACATCGTGTTTGCCTCACCCATATTCTTCTACGGGATTACCAGTCAAGCAAAGGCAGTGGTCGACAGATGTCAAGCCCTTTGGGCCCGAAGGTACATATTGGATACACCCAAGGAAGATGATAGAATACGGAAAGGAATATTTATCTCCGTTGGTGCCACTAAAGGGAAAAGGTTATTTGATGGAGCAGTGCTTACTGTAAAATATTTCTTTGATGCAGTTGGTGTTAAGTACGCCGGTGATTTGCTGCTCCGGGAAATTGAAGGCAAGGCTCAGATCAGAGAGCACCCTCAGGCTTTAGAAGATGCCTTTAAGCTGGGAAGGAAGCTCAGGCGCTTTTGACATTCAGGAAATGGCTAAAGGAAAGACAATAAGGGAAATATCGGCAGGTGGAGTGGTGGTGAAGAAGGAAAATTCACAAATTAACGTGGCCCTAATACGTCCTGGAAATACCTGGTGCCTTCCTAAAGGGTTGATAGAGAAGGGAGAAAGCCCAGAGGAGACTTGCCAGCGTGAAGTTCAAGAGGAAACCGGCATCAAGGGAAAGATCCTGGAAAAGCTGGGGGAGGTGAACTATTGGTACTACTCCAGAGAAAAGCAAAGGGTAAAAAAGACGGTTTACTTCTTTCTCCTATCCTATGTAGAAGGGGATATCCAAAAGCATGACTTTGAGGCGGAGGAGGTGAGGTGGTTTCCCATAGATAAAGCCAAACAGGTAGCCAGCTACAAAGACGAGAAAGGAATAATCGAGATGGCCGAGTTGAAGCTTAAGGAGGAAGGCACTGGATATTCCCCGAACTTATGAACCTCAAGCTATAGAGGAAGAGATATATGAGTTCTGGCTTTCTAAGGGCTACTTTACTCCTCAGATAGATAAGGCCCGAAGGCCTTTTGTCATCATCATGCCCCCACCCAATGTGACGGGTGAGCTTCACCTGGGACATGCTCTGACTGCCACCTTAGAGGACATCATGACCCGGTTCCAGCGCATGAAGGGCGTGCCCGCTCTGTGGCTTCCGGGAGTAGACCATGCCGGGATAGCTACCCAGATGGTGGTGGAACAAAGACTGAGCCAGGAGGGTGTCTCCAAAGATAGCTTGAGCAAGGAAGAGCTGCTGACCAGGATAAAGGAGTGGTCGGAGGTACAACGCCGCTCAATTCGTAAACAGCACCAAAGGTTGGGGGTCTCCTGCGATTGGTCTCGGGAAAAGTTTACTCAGGACCCTGGGCCATCCCGGGCAGTAAGGACCACCTTTGTTCGCTTATACCACGAAGGGCTCATATACCGGGGGGAGAGGATGATAAACTGGTGTCCAAGGTGTCATACTGCTCTTTCCGACCTCGAAGTAAGGCACGAGGAAGTGCAAGGAAATCTCTACTATGTGCGCTATCCTTTGGAAGGAAATGATGGCTTTGTCACTGTGGCCACCACCCGTCCAGAGACGATGTTCGGGGATACCGCGGTGGCCGTAAACCCTGAGGACAAAAGATACCGTGATCTTGTGGGTAAAAATGTCATTCTTCCCCTGGTGGGCCGCAGAATACCCGTAATTGCCGATGAGGCGGTGGACCAAAGCTTTGGCACGGGGGCCCTCAAGATCACTCCCGGATCCGACCCCGTGGACTTTGAGGTGGGTGAGCGACACAACCTGCCCCGGGTGGATATATTCAACCTTGACGCTACCATGAGTAAGGAGCTAGGTGAATATGCCGGCGAGGACAGGTTTGTCTGTCGGGAGAAGGTGATTTTACGCCTCAGGGAGGAGGGGCTTCTCCTGAGGGTTGAGCCTTATATGCACTCAGTGGGCCATTGCCTTCGCTGCCAAGCCATGGTAGAGCCCATAGTGAGCGAGCAATGGTTTTTGTCCATGAAGTCATTGGCTCGTCGGGCCATTGAGGTGGTAGAGAGGAAGGAGATCAAAATAATCCCCCCCAATTTTACCAGGGTTTATATCGACTGGCTTATCAACATCCGTGATTGGTGCCTCAGCCGTCAGATTCAATGGGGACACCGGATACCGGTATGGTATTGTAGTACTTGCGGCAAGATCTCTGCCTCCGTAGATGACCTTGCGGCTTGCCCGGAGTGCAAAAGCAAACACATCCATCAGGATGAGGATGTCCTGGATACCTGGTTTTCCTCCGCCCTGTGGCCAGAATCCTGTCTGGGCTGGCCCGATGAATCGCCAGACTTCGACTACTTCTATCCCTCCACCGTGATGGAGACAGGATATGACATCCTGTTTTTCTGGGTAGCCCGCATGGTAATGATGGGGCTATACAACACCGGGAGGGTTCCTTTCCGGATAGTATATCTTCACGGGCTGATACGAGATGATAAAGGGGAAAAGATGAGCAAGGTTCGCGGGAATGTGATGAACCCGGTGGACCTCATTGGACAATATGGCGCCGACGCCCTGAGGTTTTCACTCATCCTGGGAACTTCGGCAGGGAATGACATGAGGGTGGGAGAAGAAAAGCTAACCTCAGGCAGAAACTTCGCCAATAAACTGTGGAATGCCTCCCGCTACATCCTTTCCTACCTCAAGGAGGATGGCCTCCCTCCCCTATCTGATTCCCCGGAGGATCGTTGGATAAGGTCACGAATGGATGGGACTATCAACAAAGTCGACCAGTATCTTTCGAATTTCGAGTTTGGAGAGGCGATAAAGACCATCCACGATTTCTTCTGGGGAGAATTTTGCGATTGGTATATCGAGATGAGCAAAGTTCACTTAAGGGCTTCTGACTTCTCCCCCCTTTCTACTTTGGTGCTGGTGCTCAAGAACTCCCTCCTCCTCCTCCATCCCTTTATGCCCTTCGTGACGGAGAGAATATGGCGGGAATTAAAGAAGGTTGTACCTTCAGGGTTCTCAGAGTCCATCATGATGGCCGAGTTTCCTTCCCCTCGTGGGTTTTCCGACCCCGAGCTTGAGGAAAGGATGGATAAGTTAACCAAAATTGTAAGCGAAGTTCGGCTGGCAAGACATGACTTAAGACTTAAGCCTCAGGACTCCATTTCGCTCACCATTCTGAGCGATGATGAGGATTTTCTGCCGTTCTCAGAGCTAATAAAAGCTCTGGGCAAGGTCGATCCTCTCCTTATACAGAAAAGGAGAGATTCCCTGCCCGGCGAGGTGCGGGTACCTGTGGCGAGCGATACCGACATCCTGCTGCCTCAGTTCGTAGATAGGGAAAGGTGCCTTAAGGAAATAAGGGAGATTTCGGATCGGATTTCTCAAATTGAAAAAGAGCTTGAGGATGAGGTTTTCACCCGCAAAGCACCTTCCCGGGTAGTGGAAAGAGAAAGAGAAAAGCTAGAAAGGTTTAAGTCCAAGCTTAGAACCTTAAGGGCGAACCTGACCGCTTCCTAATATCACCCATTTATAGGTGGTGAGCTCCTTAAGACCCATGGGACCGCGGGCATGAAATTTCTGGGTGCTTATTCCTACTTCTGCCCCCAGCCCAAACTGCTCCCCATCAGTGAAGCGGGTAGAAGCATTGGCATACACACAGGCAGCATCAACCTCGGTGAGGAACTTCTGGGCGCTTTTTAAGTCCGAAGTTACGATGGCCTCAGAGTGGCCTGAACCAAAAGCACCGATATGTTCCAGGGCCTCATCTAGTGAACCCACCACCTTTATGGCCGCAGTAAGGGAGAGAAACTCCTTTCCCCAATCTGAGTCGGTAGCCGGTATTACCTTAACATCCTGAAGAGACTTGAGGATGGAAAAAGAGTGCTCATCGGCGTGCATCTCTACTCCTGCTCTCCCCCATTCTTGAGCTACCCGGGGCAAAAATTCCTGAGCAATGGCTTCATGAACCAGGAGGGTATCCAGGGCATTGCACACCGTGGGCCGCTGAACCTTGGCATTGAAGGCAATGGCCGTAGCCTTACTTAAGTCAGCGCTCCTATCCACGTAAGTATGGCATACTCCAATCCCCCCACTTACCACGGGCATCTTAGCATTCTCAGATACCAGCCGTATAAACTCCGCTCCACCCCGAGGGACCACCAGGTCGATATATTCCTTCATGGAAAGAAGGGGTAAAAGCAAAGCTCTATCGGTGGACTCTATGAGTTGAACCGCATCTTCTCCCCCTTCCGACCTTCGGAGGGCTTCTCGGATGACACGGGAAAGAGAGATGTTGGAGTGGATGGCTTCCTTTCCTCCCCGAAGGAGGCAAGCATTTCCCGACTTAAGACACAGGCAAGCAATATCCACCGTCACGTTGGGTCGGCTCTCATATATGGCCCCGATAACCCCCAGGGGAACCCTCATCTTGCCCAGGATAAGTCCGTTAGGGAGAGTTCGCATATCGAATAGCTCACCCACCGGGTCGGGAAGGGAAGCTACCGTCAGCACACCTTCCTGTATTGACTTTAGCCTCTCCTCGCTTAGCACCAGGCGGTCTAGCATATGGGGGCTCATGCCAGAGGCACGAGCCTGGTCTAAATCCTTTTGATTTTGGGAAAGGATGTCTGGTTTGTGAGCCTCAATCTCCTCAGCTATGGACGTAAGGGCACGGTTCTTAACTTCGGTGGACATACGACAAAGCTTTCTGGATGCTCTCTTTGCCTTCTTAGCCTTGAGCTCAATCTCTTCCTGCCACATTTCCCTCCTTTTGTCTACAAGAATAGGTCAGGGCACAAAACCTCCACCATAGAGATGGCATCCGAAGCGAGGAAGGCCAGGTTTTTCCCCACCGGACCAAAATGCAAGATGCAAAATTTTCCTCCAAAGTAGATAAGATAGGTAAAAAGAGCTAACACCGAGCTCACTTAAGCACCACCAGGTTGTTACGATGAATGGCTTCCTCACCGTAGGTGTATCCTAAAATAGAGGCAATTCTATCTGAGTGCAGGCCCTTTATACGCATGATGTCCAAAGAGCTATAGTTACATATGCCGCAGCCTAACATGACATCTTTAATGTCGATTACGTCCACTACATCCCCCCGTTCAAAGTTTCCCTGGGCATCCACAATACCCACCGGAAGAAGGCTCCCCTCACCTTCTCTGAGGGCGGCGTCGGCTCCTCCATCGATCACCAACCTACCCTTATGCGGAGGGCCGCTCATGAGGAAGCGGCGTCGGCTCTCTAATTTACTCACCCTGGGGGGAAAGAGGGTTCCGTGGGATTTCCCTTCCGCTAAATCAAGGATGATTTCTCTTTCTTTACCCGAGGCAATGACCATCGCCGTCCCAAAGCCCGTGGCTAATTTTGCTGCTCTAACTTTGCTCCGCATCCCTCCCATTCCCTGAGGGTTAGCCTGGGGGCTGGCCATCTCCTCCACCGACTCGTTGATGTATTCCACGTAAGGAATGAGCTTTGCCTCAGGATAAACCCCGGGATCCTGGGTATAGAGCCCTTCAACATCACCCAGGATGGCCAGGAGATCAGCATTCACCAGGCTGGCCACGTGAGCAGATAGGCTATCATTATCTCCAAACGTAAGCTCCTTGATGATCTCATCAGTGGAAACTACATCGTTATTGTTCACAATAGGGATTACCCTGAGCTTCAGAAGCTCAAGAAGAACATTGCGTGCATTCAGGTATCCAGACCGGCTGGATAGATCATACTTAGTGAGGAGGGCTTGAGCCACGGATATGTCATACCTTCCGAAAAGATGGTCGTAGGTATGCATCAATCTTCCCTGACCTATAGAAGCCAGGATCTGTCGTATGGGAACCTTACCCTTCCCATCAAGGTGGGGAAATTTCTCCCTTCCAGAAGCGATGGCCCCTGAGGATACGATAATTACCTCCGCCCCTTCCCGGTGAAGGCGCGCTATCTGATGTACCAAGCTCCCCATCAGCTCAAGGTCGAGGCGATCTTTTCCCGAAGTCAAAAGCCTGGTCCCTAGCTTGATGACGATGCGATGGTACTCTAGCTCCACTATCCTTTCCTCATCTCCCGCTGGATCTTGGCTACCACCGGGTCTATATCCCGGGAGGTATCGCAGACAAAGTGAGGGTGAGATATCACCTCCAGCCTATTTTTCATTCGGCACAGCACCTTTACATCCGCCGTAGAATTATCCTGGCCATCCACACCTTGAGACCGCTCAAGCAGACGCTCCTTCATCAGATCTAGAGGAGCCCTGACCTCCACCAGGACGAGTCTAGCTCCCGTCATATGTGCAATATGATATGCTTTCTGCCTGTGATGCTCCTCCAGGTTTGTGGCATCGAAAACCACTGGTATGCCCTTCTTAAGGAACCTCCTTATAACCTCATGGCAAACATAAAATAGGTGAGCACTTTCCTCCTGGCTATAACAGGGGGAGGTAAACAGGATCTTTCTTATGCTGTCACTCTCCACGATGACCGAGGGAACCTTCTCCTTGAGCTTGCGGCAGAAAGTGGACTTGCCGCTTCCGGGAAGTCCGCTTACCAGTACCAGAAACGGATGAGCCCAGGGTACAGGAAGGTCGGTTATAACCCCTTCTACCTCAAGCACGTCCTCCGAAATCTTCACTACTCTCCCATGACCTGTACTATGACCTCGCGTGAGCGGGGGCGAGTATCAAAGTCTACCAGGACTATTTGTTGCCATGTACCTAAGGCCATCCTTCCATCTACTAAGGGAATGGTGAGTGAAGCCCCCAGCAGTGAGGAACGAAGATGAGAATGGGCATTGTTATAGTGCCGGTAGGATTCTGCGGAGGGAATAAGCTTCTCCCACAGGTCTTTAAAATCCGAGATAAGCCCGGATTCATTTTCCACCGTGGCGAGGGCGGCGGTGGAACCCACTATAAAGGTGACTACCACTCCCGAAGTTATGCTTGTTTTCCCTACCTCAGCTTCCACTTCACGGGTAATATCTGTTACCTCGCCTTTCCCTCTGGTCTGAAAGCCGATCCTCTTAGTAACTACCATTCTTGCCTCCACATAGCTTTTGATATGCTTCTTGATAACGGCGGGATGTCTCCTGGATGACCTCCTGGGGGATAAAGGGAGGTGGCGTCCCCCCCTCCCACCCCAGGGAGGATAGGAAATCACGAAAGGGCTGCTTATCCAGACTTCTCCCTCCATAGCCCTCCCCCACCCAAAATCGACTGGAATCAGGAGTTAAAAGCTCATCGATAAGCATAATCTCGTGTTCACCATCATAGCCAAACTCAAACTTGGTATCGGCTAAAGTTATCCCCTGCCTTCTAACCTCCCCGGCGGCAAAAAGATAGAGCTCAACACTCTTTTCCTCAAGCACCAGAGCTACTTCATTCCCCACCATCTCTACAAGTTCTTCCACCTCAAGAGGCCTATCGTGCTTTTCCTCCTTGGTAGTGGGAGTAAAAATAGGGACGGGTAGCTTTTGACCTTTTACCAGCCCTTCTGGCAAGCTAACACCGCCTGCTTTCCCCGACCTTTGGTATTCCAGGAGAGCCGAGCCGAAAAGGTAGCCCCTGACGATACACTCCACCGGGATGCGCTTTGCCTTCCTTACTACCATTGACCTTCTCCAGATATACTCTGGGAAAGAATGGTCGTGATCCACCAGGCGTATCAAATGGTTGGGGATGATATGAGAAGTAGCAGAAAACCAAAAGGCAGAAAGGCGGCTGACGACTTCACCCTTTCCTGGCACACCGCAGGGAAGGGAGAAATCAAACGCGGAGATGCGGTCAGTGGCCACCATCAAAAGCTCATTTGGTGAAAGTTCATATGTATCCCTTACCTTACCCCGATAGACCAGAGGGAGGGAAAGGTTGGTCTTAAGAAGAGCATCGGGCAAAGATTTCATCTACGTACCTCAGATAGAACTCTACATCAAAAAGTTTGGCCAGCTCCGGGGAGGAAAGGTAGGATTCGATTTCACCGTCACTTCGGAGAATGTCGAGGAGGCTTTTGCCTTCCTTCCCTGCCCTAAGGGCGTGCTTCTGCACCAGATGATAGGCCTCCTCTCTGGATAACCCTTTTTGTATCAGGGCCAGGAGCACCCTCTGGGAGAAGATAAGCCCCTGCGTGAGGTCAATATTCCTTCGCATCCGCTCAGGATACACCTCCAGCCCCTCCATAACTTCAGTGAACAGGCTCAAAGCATAGTCGGTCACCAGACAGGAATCGGGAAGGATGATGCGCTCGGCTGAGGAATGGCTTATATCTCTCTCCTGCCACAGGGCAACGTTCTCCAGGGAGGTTAGAGCATATCCTCGGACTAATCTAGCCAGGCCACATATTCGCTCGCAAAGCTCAGGGTTCTTCTTATGGGGCATGGCTGATGATCCGGTCTGTCCGAAGCTGAAGGGCTCTGATATCTCAGAGACCTCCGTTTGCTGTAATCCCCGAAGCCCCAGAGCAAACTTCTCCAGAGAGCTCATGATGAGGGCCAGGGTGGTGACGAATTGAGCATGCCGGTCACGCTGCAAGATCTGGCTGGATACAGGAGCCGGGGAAAGCCCCAGCCGTTTGAGTGCTCTTTCCTCAACGCCCGGGGGGACAGTGGCATAATTTCCCACCGCCCCGGATATTTTACCATAAGAGATAACCTCTCTGGCCTGTGATAGCCTTTGAGCATTCCGCTTCATTTCCTGGGCCCACAGCAAAAGCTTTAAGCCAAAGGTGGTGGGCTCAGCATGTATGCCGTGAGTTCTTCCCATCACGGGTATCCTTTTGTATTCCCTGGCTTTCTGCTCTAAGACCTGGATGAGCTCCTGTGTGTCGCGATCCAGAATGGATTCTGCCTCCATAAGCTGGAGGCTTAAGGCAGTGTCCATCACATCAGAGGAGGTGAGGCCAAGATGGATAAATCTTCCCTCCTCCCCCAGGCTCTCGCATACTGCGCCTGTAAAGGCGGTCATATCATGGTGGGTGATAGATAGCAGCTCATTTATCCTATTAAGGTTGTAATGGGCTTTTTCTACTTTAGGAATTGTCTGTTCAGGGATGACCCCTTCTTCTGCCCAGGCCTGGCATACGCTTATTTCCACCTTAAGCCAGCGGTCAAACTTACTCTCCTCAGACCATACCTTCTTCATCTCCGGTCTTGAGTAGCGTTCAATCACCGAAGTTCCCCTTTATACTTCTCACATGCTTTCCTCACTTCCTCATATTTAAGCCCCAGTATTCGGGCGGCCAGGAGAGCGGCATTCTTGACCCCTCCGATAGCCACGCAGGCCACCGGCACCCCCGGAGGCATCTGCACTATGGAGAGGAGGGAATCAATTCCCGAGAATTCACTCCGGGGAAGGGGGACACCAATGACCGGGATGGTAGTCCAGGAGGCAATCACCCCCGGAAGATGGGCAGCCATGCCCGCTCCAGCGATGATGACCTCAACTCCGTGGTCACGGGCCGACATCCCATATTCTCTTGTCTCCTCGGGGTGGCGGTGAGCGGAGATAACCTTCAACTCATAGCTTATGCCTAAACTATCCAGCAAAGGGAATATGGGCTCGAAGAATGCCCTATCTGATTCGCTTCCGATCAGTATGCCCAGAGATGGCATGCTTTTAAGATTATACCATGGGGAATTCAAGCTTAACTCACCGGGCTTAGCACCTCATCCGGGCTTCCGATCCTACCCAGGATGGCGCTGGCGGCGGCCACCGCCGGACTGGCCAGATACACCTCCGATTTCGGGCTTCCCATCCTGCCCACGAAGTTTCGATTGGTGGTGGCAACACATCTTTCTCCAGAAGCCAGGACTCCCATATGTCCCCCCAGACAGGGTCCGCAGGTAGGAGCGCTCACCACCCCACCAGCCCTGATGAAGGCCTCAATAATCCCTTCTCGCAATGCCTCAAGGTAAACCCTCTGAGACCCGGGTATTACGATGAGGCGAACGCGGGGGTGTATACTTCTGCCCTCCATTATGGCCGCACTCATCTTCAGGTCGGAAAGCCTGCCGTTAGTGCAACTGCCGATGACCACCTGGTCTATTTCTATATTCCCTACCTCGCTTATGGGCTTAGTATTTTCCGGCGAAGAGGGAAGGGAGACCTGGGGTTCGATGAGAGAGACATCAAATTCCATCACTTTCTCATATTCAGCATCCTCATCCAGGCTTAGAAGGGAATGCTCCATTTTTCCCACATACTCCGCGGTTATACCATCGGGGGGAAACATTCCCGCTTTAGCTCCTGCCTCAACTGCCATGTTGGCCATGGTGAACCTGCCATCCATAGGTAGACCCCTCGCCACCTCCCCCCCAAACTCCAGCGCTTTGTAGATAGCTCCATCCACTCCCATCTTTCCGATGGTGTACAGAATAAGATCTTTTCCTCCCACCCATTTCTTAAGCCTTCCTTGATACAAAATCTTCACCGTGGGCGGAACTTTCATCCATATTTTCCCCAGGGTCATGGCATGAGCGATGTCCGTGGAGCCCATACCGCAGGCAAATGCCCCCAGCGCCCCATAGGTTGAAGTATGAGAGTCAGCTCCCACCACCACATATCCGGGAAGGATCAATCCCTCTTCAGGAAGGACAACGTGCTCAATTCCCCTTCCCGGAGGAAAATAGATAATGTTTTGACTTCGAGCAAATTCCCTCATCATCTTATCCTGCTCTGCCGAAGGAATGTCCTTAGCCGGTACAAAGTGGTCGGAGACCATCACTACCTTTCGGGGATCAAACACCTTTTGGGCCCCCATACGGTGAAATTCCTCAATGGCCAGGGGAGCAGTGATATCGTTGGCCAGGACGAGGTCAAGGTCGGCCTCCACAAATTCCCCGGGTGTAAGCTTTTTCTTTGTGCTATGGAGAGAGAGGATTTTTTCAGCCAGGGTCAAAAACAAACCTCCATTGCTCGGGGAGGACAGGCCTTAACGCATAGCTCGCAGGCAATGCATTTTTCATGATGAAAGTCTATCCGGCGAGTCTCAGGATCTACCACTAAGGCACCGGAGGGGCACAAAACAACACATGCTCCACAGTGGGTACATTTCTCCTCATCCCGTCGAATATCATGGGATAGAGGTTGGATCTTCAATCCTATACGGGCAAGGTAATCTACTCCCTTTTGGTAGCTTTCCTCTTCCCCCCAGAGTTCCATAACCATTAGCCCCTCCTCTTCCGGAGTAACCTGCGCCTTCAGTATGTTGAACCGAAGGCCATAGTCCAGGACCAGGGAACATACTATGGGCTGGTCCACCAGGCGGCGGGGAAAGTGGAGCACTATCCGATGTGATATGTCCATTACTATCCATTATTCCCGACTCCAGGGAATATTTCAAATCACTTATTACAGTATCTGGCCAAAATCTCTACACAAACCCCTCCTCTTGAAGAGAGAAGTTATTAACCCCTCCCCTCGAAGGGGAGTAAGAATTATGCTTTGATTTAAAATATCTTTGGTGAGATTTTTACATTCCCACCAGGGAATATCCAAAACCGCTCCTTGAAATAGATACAAAACACACCTATCTAATTTTCCGCCCCCACTTTCTTTCATCTTTTCATACATCTCCTCTGGATCAGACTGCCTCATCTGTTCTGGTGTCTCAACCCCGATCGAATACAGTCTCTCTGCCGTAGCCGGGCCAATATTCCGCAGCGATTGTAAACGTTTAAGAGCCTGATTACTATATTGATGTCAACTCCTTGCCGGGGCAAAATGGCAATTCACCTCCCAATTGGGGTTGTAGGGTACCCCCCTCTTTAGGATGG